>Ga0181536_10000048_pt1 | contig 117342 bp, 103 predicted proteins | sample PEATcosm2014_Bin_41_FD_121105 | JGI IMG/M metagenome (GOLD analysis project Ga0181536, IMG submission 121105) | Peatland microbial communities from MTU Mesocosm Facility, Houghton, MI, USA - PEATcosm2014_Bin17_60_metaG | ecosystem: Environmental > Terrestrial > Soil > Wetlands > Peat | place... | reverse complement strand
TATCTATAATCCAGGCTGCCAACTCACTGCGCCTAAGGATGTGAACGGCCTCCCGCCGAATCCCGATCCAATCCCCCACTAACACAGAGAGACCGAATCGGGCAGACGCAAACAAGATACAAGAAGCTGAGTTGCTGCTGACTGGTGAGGTTGTGGTCCAGGCGGAAGGTCAACTGATCCTGCCGGATTTTCGCGATGGGGACAGAACGGAAAGTATCGCTGCCCGCAATCGCCAAAGGAACGAACTGGTCCAGCAGATCGGCGGCGGTGGGATCGAAGCACTCCGATGGAATGACATTGCCCGGAAAAACAGCCGCATAGAACGAGCCGGCCGCGAGCGGAGTTCCACCACGGGCCTGAATGGCCGCCGCGCATCCGGGACGATTGATGAGGGCTTGTGCGACGGTGGCACTATCGAGCCGGCCGGAAAATGCCGGGCCGGCGGAGAAATCGCCTGCGCGCTCTTGCGCTGTGGGCACGATCACAGGATAAGAGGGGATACCCTGCCGCACGCGCCGGCCTTCATAGGAAGAGAAAAAGAAAGTCTTGTCGCGCCGGATGGGGCCACCGAAGGTGCCGCCGAAATCGTTTTGCTTGAAATCCGGGGTGGCCGGATCGAAGTAGCCCTCCGCATTCAATGCGTTGTTCCGGAGGAACTCGTACGCGCTGCCATGAAAAGCAGAGGTCCCCGACTTGGTGATCACGTTCAGCACGGACCCGGAGTTGCGCCCCAGAGCGGCGTCGTAGTTATGAGAGATAACGCGAAACTCGCTGATGGAATCCGGCGACGGCTCGAGGGACGGAGCATTGACCATCTGGTCGCCAGCGGCGCCGCCATTGACATTGGAATTGTTCGAGCGAGAGCGCCCGCCGTTGACTGAAACCACCCCCGGTTGGTCATTCCCGAAAAAAAGATCCGCGCCCAGTGTGCCCTGCACACCCGGTTGCAATTGCAGCAGGTCGAAAGTATCGCGGGATTTCAGGGGAAGCTGCGTGACTTCGACATCGCCCATCACCACACCCAATTGAGCGTTTCCCGCTTCGATCATCGGGGCATTCCCGGCAGGCACAGAGCCCGCAGAGCCTTGCTTCTGGGAAAGGACGATGTCCAGATTCACCACCTGCCCAATGCTGGCACGAACGCTCGCTTCAAAAGCCGGGAGACCGTCAACCTTTACCTGTAGCTGATAGCTGCCGATCGGCAAGGAAGCAAACTCAAATTCCCCCGCATCGTCGGTGGTGGCGGCGCGCATGAGGGAAGTGTCCTGGGCAGTGATAATGACGAATACACTCACTACCGGCTTGTGCGAGGTGTCTGTAACTTTACCGCGCACTTCAGCGGTGCTTTGCCCCCATGCTGGGAGGATCCCGAGCAATACGCAAACTAGGAGAGCGGACATCACGCCCCGGTCGAGGCGTCTCATTTTCCCGGCAACTTTCCGTAGCTTCACAGGCCAGACTAAGAGTGCCTGCGGAGCCATAGCAAGGAACTAAGGTATGTAGGTGCTTGACAGGTCTGCGTGGCTGGATAGCTCGTGAGACTGGCTCAAGTTCGAAAGACGCATTCCGTATCGAGGCAGCAGTCTGGGCTTCCTGTTGTCGTGCGCGGACCCGTGACCGCACCTAATTCCCGCTTGCTCCGCGAGAGTTCTGCCCATGTCATGGATCGAATGTCACGGGATGACATCGCCGTGGTCGAAGCAGTCAGCGGATGTGCCACCGTAGATCTGTTTTACCGTCCCGCTTTCATCGCTGCAGAAGACGGGCGAGCAGATGCGGGTGAAAGCGCCCTTCTCGTCGGAGCACCATTGTCCCTTGCCACTGGGCGTTTGCGGCCATCGCGGCACTGCTGTCAGGCGATACTGTGGCGTCGCCTCTTTACTGTCGTCTGGAGTGCATCCCTCGACCTCAAAGTTGTAGCGGGAGTGCCACACCCGTTCCGCAAAGGCTCTTTTTTCGGCGGGCGTGGAACCTTCTACGCCGCCGGCTTCCAGCAAAGCGCCGAGGCTGCACAGATATCCCTGCTCGTTTTTGCGGTGATGTTCGGCTTCCATCCCGGCCATTTGAAACAGCAGAGCGCGAGCCGTCATCTCCTCTTCGCGCGCGGTTTCGTAGTCGGGAGCCAGATTCGTGTCCGATGTTCGCAGGACGCGTTGCACCATGGCGTCGCGCCGGAAATCTTCAACGGTCATGCCCAGTACCCGCCAGAGGACAAGCACAAAAGCAGTTACGAGTGCCGCCTGCGTATAGCCGATGATCAGTGCGGCGCGCGCCGTGGCTTCGCCGTTCAGCAGGCCGTGGCTCGCCTGAACACGCTGTTTCGAAATGTGTCCCAGCACGATGGCCGCAATTCCGAGTGGTGGAATGAAGGCGAAGATACTTAGGATTAGGGCGGCGGTCGCCAGGCGGCTGTGGCGTGGTCTGGAATCCGGAGTCGCGACGTCTGCTGTGGGTTCCATGCCGGTTAATGCTCCACGCGTTCCCCGTCCTGTGGGCACAGCTGGGGTTCGATTGCGACCACCCGGGTCAGCACATCATTCTCCCGCTCCGGACCGTATTGATAGACCACTCCGTTGGAGTCCAGGCAATAGTTAGGCAAGGGAGAAAAGGCTTGAGCGGGGGAGGCCAGCGCTACATACCATGGGTCCGGCTGGAACCCATTTCGTTGGACTCGTACGTTGTATTTGGACTTCTTAATGAGCGCGCCCAGTTCGTTTTCCGGGTTGAGCGGCTCGCCGAGGTCCTCTGTCCGCCCCGCATAGCCCTCTTCGGGATGCGCCTTCAGGTAGTCGTTCTGCCGGGCTCGAATCAACCTTAACGCATCGATCGCGCTCCGCTGACGCTGGGCGGGATCGTCGGGAACGGTTACCTTGTTCGGCTTTCCCTTTAGGATCCACACCAGCGCGGCGCGTTCGTCCGGGTGCCGGCTCAGCTCCTGATTGAATTGATAGAGGAGGCCAATGGCCAACACTAACAGCAGCGCCCCCACGGGAAGTTGGATGTACGCGAGAATGAGGGCGGCAAAGGATAACCCTCGTCCGCGCACACGGCCTCCGCTCCCCAAGATCCGCTTGCGGGAGGTGTGTCCCAGAACGATGGCTGCAATTCCGAACGGCAGAATCAGGGAAAAGATACTCAGTATCAAGCTGGCAACCGCCATCTTGCTCAGCACCGGTTGGCTCAGAACCGGTTTGCTCGGTTTTGGTCTGATCAACGACGGTTTGATTGTCGCGGCGTGTGTCGCATGCGGCGGTGCAGGAGATGTTGGGATTGCTTCGGGGACGAGTGGCTTGGCACAGCGGTGGCAGTACTTCCGCCCTTCCGGATTCTCATGCGCGCAGTGAGGACACATCATAGAATTCTGAAGCTGTCGAGCGGCTTAGGTTAGCATTCCGGCAATCGCGTGGGTTGTTACTTCTGTCACAGAAACCGCCCTCGTGCTGATCACTCTTCGTTCCGGCGAGTAGCGCCTACGTCCCGGCGGCTGGGAGCCTACCCTGAGCGATGCCGAAGGGGCGTCCTCGCCCGCCCGCGAATAGGGCGAGACGCCCCTTCGGCAAGCTCAGGGCAGACCCTCGGGACAGCCGGCAAGATGCCGGCGCTATTCGTTTCCGCGCCGTAATCATCATGCGATCACGATGCTAGTTCTTTTCAGTTACGCCTCCGACCAAGGCGATCAGTCTTCGTTCAATCTCTGTGGACCATCAAACGCTTTTGCCATTTTGTGCGTCTAATAGCTCGTCACCTCTTCAGTGGCGGCTCGGCCGCCCCCGCGCTGGGCTCCGGCCATGGCGCGTAAATGGGTATAATAGAAGGGGTTTCTCAGTTCGGAGGGAAGTGGAATATGGATTCGGGCGCAATGTGGATGCGCATGAGGGCTCATCGCTGGGCCTACACCTTGAGTATTCTGGCAACGCTTGCCGTCGGCATTCTGATCGGCTCCGTCATTTCGTACGGAGTCAAGGGCAAGGAGGGGCAGAAGTCGGGCGACGTGACGCCGCTCACTCTGCCTTCGCCGCAGCAGATGTCGAACACGTTCTCGCAGATCGCCAAGCAGCTGGAACCGAGCGTGGTCAACATCAATACGGAATCGACCATCAAGAACGTGCACCGGCGCCGCGGCGGGCAGGGCGATGATGACAGCGGCGGCGGCATGGACGACTTTTTCAATCACTTCTTTGGCGGCCCGGAGGGCCAGGGTGGTCCGGGCGAGGGTCCCATTCGCGAGCGCTCGCTGGGTTCGGGCGTCATCGTGGATGCCAAGGGATTGATCATTACCAACCGGCACGTGGTCGAGAAAGCGGACCGCATCCGGGTGCGTTTTGAGGATGATCCGCCCGGCATCCAGCACGACGCCAAGGTCATCGGCACCGATTCGGAAACCGATCTGGCCGTGATCAAGGTGGAGGTGGACCATCCGCTGCCGGCGGCCAAGATGGGTAATTCCGACAGCATGCAGGTGGGAGATTGGGTTCTGGCTATCGGTAGCCCGTTTGGATTGTCGGAAACCGTGACTGCGGGAATCGTCTCGGCCAAGGGGCGCGACATCGTGCCTCTCAAGCAATTCCAGACATTCATCCAGACCGATGCTGCGATCAACCCGGGCAATTCCGGCGGACCGCTGGTCAACATGAATGGGGAAGTGATCGGCATCAACACCGCCATTCTGAGCCAGACCGATGCCTATGCCGGCGTGGGCTTTGCGCTTCCCTCGAAAACCGTGGTCGAGGTCTACAACCAGTTGACTGGGCCGGAGCACCGCGTGTCGCGCGGTTCCATCGGCATCATGTTTGACCAGGTCGAGAACCCCGCCATCGCCCGCGTCTACGGCGCCGGCTCGGGGATCACGATTTCCACCGTGGTGGCAGGCAGTCCTGCGGATCAAGCCGGCTTGAAAGTCGGCGACACCATCACCGCCGTGGATGGCAAGAAAGTGACCAAGGGCGACGAGTTGGTGTCGGACATCGCCTCTCGCAAACCGGGATCAAAGACGACGCTGACCTTCATTCGCAACGGCAAGCAACAGGATGCAACCGTGATCATCGCGGATCGCGCCAAACTGTTTGCCGCGCGGCTGGGAGAGGACCAGGAGAACGGTGACGAGGATACTCCCAAGCCGAGCAAGTTTGGCGTGACCGTTCGCAAGGTGACGCCGGAGATGGCCGAACGTCTTGACATGCCCGCCGGCAAAGGCGTGATTGTGCAGGAGGTGAAGCCGGGTTCGTTCGCCGAAGACGTAAACCTGGGACGAGGCGACATCATCCTGGAAGTCAACAAGCAGCCGGTCAACAGCGAAGAAGATTTCACGCGCATCGAGTCGAGCGTGAAGAGCGGCCAGGACGTAGTTTTCCTGGTGCGCCCGCGTGGTTCCACGCGCCAGGACGGAACCATCTTCGACGCCGGTACACTTCCGTAACCTCAGTGAGCCCAACGGGAATTGGCACTGTAGCCCCGAATCAGGGATGATTACAATGCCAGCGTCCGTTGGGCGTTTTGTTTTACGGGATACAGAACTGGCCCCGAGGGTTTGTAATCGATCTGACGTTGATGACTATGCCATCGGCTGAAATCCGGAAGGCACGAATCGGTGTGCTTGGCGCGCTAGTGGCGAGCTGTGTCTTCCTTCCGGCGGCAAGCGCGCGCCAGGCTGCGAGCGGCGAGGCACAGACGAAGCCCACCACCACAGATTCCACGAGCAAGCCAGGTTCGGTCAAGCCAGCTTCAACCAAGCCAGCTTCAACCAAGTCAGGTTCAACCAAGTCAGGTTCGGCGGCATCGGCCAGCGCGACGAAATCCGCGGGCGCGACTCATACCGCATCGAGTGTCCATCATCCCTCGCGAAAAAGAAGGCCGGCCGGGGTGCGAGGCCAAAAGAAGATTGACGCAGACCGAGCCCGGACCATTCAGGAAGCCCTCATTCGTGAACACTACCTCGGCGGAGAACCTGCCGGCACTTGGAATCAGGCCAGCGAAGACGCCATGCGGCGTTATCAGGGCGACCACGGCTGGCAGACCAAAGAAGTTCCTGACTCGCGCGCTCTGATCAGCCTGGGTCTGGGGCCGAGCAAGGATCACCTGCTCAACCCGGAAAGCGCCATGACCACCGGCCCGCATACGCCCGCGGCAACGCCGCCCACGGCTTCTCCCACAGCTGCTCCTGCTCCGGTATCGCCGAACGCGCCTGCTCCGACGCCAGTGCCGACTCCAAGTTCCGGCGAAGGAGATCCTTCCAGCCCGCACTAATCCGGTCGTCAACCGGTTCGGGACACCGATTCGGAGCCACGGTTGGATGACGTTCCTCTTGCCCGCAACGGGCTGCACCAGAAATGGTGAAATCGTCCGCAAGGCTCTGATTCTTCACGCCCTTACAGGACTCATCCCCTGTGGGAGGTAATTATCCCTTGACAGTAGGTACGAATTCTGCTAGAGTTTCCCTGTAAGCAGGTAACTCCTTATGGCTCACAACAATCGCAAGCCGAACATGCTGCCGTACACGTTGAAAGACTTCCAGCGCCAGTTTCCGGACGATGCGACCTGTCTTGAATGGCTCCGCAACTATCTCTATCCGGCGGAAGGCATTTACTGCGAAACATGCGAAGCAGTGACCAAACATCACCGCGTCAAAAGTCGCCCGTCGTACTCTTGCGATCATTGCGGCCATCACGTTCACCCGACCGCTGGCACGATCTTCCACAAGTCGCCCACTCCGCTCACGACTTGGTTCTATGCCATCTACCTCATGGCTCAGACCCGTTGCGGCATCAGCGCGAAACAGATTCAGCGAGAAACGGGAGTGACGTACAAAACCGCGTGGAGGATGTTCAGGCAGATTCGTTCGATGCTGGACGATGAGAAGATGCCGCCGCTCGGAGGCGGACGCAAGCGCCCGGTTGAAATGGATGAAATGTACTACGGCGGAGTCCGCAAAGGCCAGGGCGGGCGACCGATGGCTGGTGATATGGGAAAGAAAGTCACCGTCATCGGCATGGTTGAGCGGCGGGGCAGCGTCCGCGCAGTTGTCTCGGATAGTGTCGAAGGTTCCACGATGCTCGGGCTGGTCAAGCAACACATCCTTCCCAAGAGCACCGTGTTTACCGACGAGTTCAAGGGTTACAACTCTCTGGATCGGCACCTGAACCGATACGATCATCGCCGCATCAACCACAGCGAGAAGGTCTACGTCGTGGGAGACGTTCATACGAACACCATTGATGGGTTCTGGGCGCTGGTAAAAACCGGGATACGCGGGGTTTACCATCAGGTTGGCCGTCACTATCTGCAAACCTATCTGAACGAGTACAGCTTCCGATACAATCGGCGCTTCGACAGGACGCCTATGTTCCACAGCTTCCTGCACCAGATCGAGAAACGGAATGCGGTTGTGCGTCAGGCTCCGGTGCAGATTCAGGAACCGTTCTGACTCAAGGAGCGCTCATTATGCCGAATCCGCCGGACACCGACTATTTCATTTACATCTATGTCGCTACCTGCGAAGCGTGCCACTGTCCTCATGTTGAGGCGACGATAGCTGATAAAGTTCCACGAGACGAGATAGAGCGGAACGGGATTGAGTGGACCTGTAGGAACTGCAACTCTTATCAGAGCACGGCTCTCTATCGAGCGGCGGTCGATGCCAGATGGCTATGGGTGAAAGAAGGAAAATGTTCAGAGCGCCACAAAACTGGCAATGTATCTCCGATGAATTGAAACCGCTGGCCCGGAAGATGGTCTTCCCGCAGTGACCACACCTATACTCAAGGTCCAATACCATACGCCTCGCTCATGCACCCGTCGTATGCAGTGCGGAATTCTTCAAGGGTTCCGTTGATCTTTGCCGCGTTTCTGTGGAGGCACGCCTCGTGTTTGGCGTGATCCTCGCTCATCTGGGCAGCCTGGGGATGGTTCCGCATCCAGCGCTTATGCTCTTCATCGAGCAGGCAGTAATCCTCTGCCGACTTGCGGTTTTTCCAAACTTCTAGTGAGTGCGGCAAACAGGCTTTATATTCCTTCTCCTCAACGGCAGTCCAGAATGGTGTTGGCTGCTTGGCTTGCGCGGCCTGAGCAGTGCAACCCTGCGCCCAAATCAGGACGGCTAAGGTCGCCAAGAGCGTTTTCATTTGGCAGGTTTCACTTGCAGTTTGCGGCTGGCCTTCTTCAGGACAGTCTCAAAATCTTCCTTCGTGAATGTCTTTGACTTCTCGGCTGAATCGAGACCGATTCCTGACGATGCCTTTGCGATCCGCTCGGCTTCTTTCTGTCTGTCCTTCATAAACGCCTCAGAGTTGAGAACTTCGGCTATCTTCCATGCCGGGATCACGCCCGCCATGCCTGTATTCTCGCTCACCTTCCACTCGTAAGCCAGTGCTTTTCCGTCGTTGTCTGTCACCGGAGATGACCTGAGAAGGTGACACCAGTCGATGCCGAGCAGGTAAGGTCCTTTGGCCGCTAGGTCCACAATGAGGTCCCTCTCCGTCGTTTTGCCAGAGAACAGATTCACGCTGTTTCTCGCCTTTCCGAAGCGCCGCTCGGACATATCGTTCATGGCGCATGGCGAGTAGAGCAAGACGGCGGAGCCGCTGTAGCCTGGAAGCGATCTGGTCTCGACTAAAAAACTCTCCTGCATGAAACCGTTCTTCGACATTATTTTCTCTTTTGGCATCATGGCGACGTTGCCGAAGCGAACCGAAGGCGTGTTCCGCTGCTTGCCCTCGTGATTAACGAACCGGCCTACCATCACCGTGTCATCGCCTATGCCGACGTCTTCCTCGATCACGAGTTGGCGACTGACAAAGCGATAGATCGGCATTGTGGCGATCTGCAACTTCTGCCAGTTCTCCCATTCCGTATCAATGTGAAAGATAGCCACGTCGTCACCGTCAGGATGCACGATCCACTGTTCTTCTTTCGTGGGAACGCAGGTGACTGTTCCGTCTTTTCGGTTAAGTCGGATCACTGGGTCAGAATGTTCGATGACGTGCCTGTTGGTGACGACGTAGAGATAATGCAAATCGTTGTTGGTCTCGAATGGAACATCAACCATGAAACCGCTGCCGCCATAGGCGCTGCCGTCCTCTGCATCGTCGACAGAGAAGTAGATGTAGACGGCAAGGTCGATGAACTGATCTTTGATGCGCGGCACAGTCGGTTCCCACACGTAGAACGGTATTCTGTCGGGCCAAGAGTAATGGGTGATCCGAGTCCGTTCCTCTGAAAAACCCTGCAAGGATTATATACCTACTGTCAAGGGATAATTACCTAAATCGATTGAACTCGCCGATGCAGGGCCGCGGAATGCGACCCATCTCAGGGTCGGCTCGGTTCATCCGCGACCGGCGGTTAGTTCAGGAATCGTCGCACGAGGCATTTTACGGAGCCACCAGCTCGCAACTGTCTTCTGTGAGTCTGAAGTCAAGAGCATTGAACCGCAGAGCTCGCTGAGAAATGCCGCAAAAGCAAGACGACAGTCCACTGACCACTGACCACTAACTCCCGCTCTTGCGGTAGCTCGTCAGCAAGGGCTCGGGGAAGTAGGGTAACGGCTGGTTGGTGACGATGGCACGCGGATTGGTCTCGACCAGGGCCTCGGCGACATCTTCGCCGCAGATTGCGGCGGCGGCATCGCGGGCGGTGGAAAGCACAGGAGGGCGGTTTCCCATGTCGTGCGCGTCGGTGGCGAGCACGTGTACGGCGTGATGTTCGAGCAGCCAAAGCGCGGCGCGGCGGGTTCGTTCGCCCCACGAACCGGTGAGCGCCGAGCCGGTCATCTGAACCACGCAACCCTGCCCCACCCACTCGACGACGAGCTGCAGGTTCTCCCGCAGAATGGGGTTGCGCTCGGGATGAGTGATGATCGGCGTCATGCCGGCGTCGCCCAGCTTGAGGAACGAATCCATGATCTGCCGCGGGATGCTGTAGTTGCTGAACTCCACCAGCAGGTAGCGCGTGCCTTCGATGGCGTAGCGCGCGGGATGCACCATGGCGTCTTGCAGGTTGTCGTAGGAAAGATGGAAGTCGCAGCCCAGGCCGATTTTCAGCGCATCGCCGGCAAGCTGCTGCAGGTGCACCACCAGCTCCCGCGAATATTCCCGGTCGTAGGCGTAGCGATCATTGGCGTGAGGCGTGGCCACCATGTGGGTGATGCCGTCGGCGGCCGCGGCGCGGACCATGGCAGCGGCGACGTCCCAGGTCTTGGGGCCGTCGTCTACTTCAGGAAGAATGTGCGAATGAACGTCAACCACAATCGTAGGAACACCAGCACGCCCCTGGTGTTGACCTGAATTGATTTAAGCAGATTCGGCGCGAAAGAGGAAGATCACGAGCTTCACCGCAGAGCACACGAAGGGCCGCGAGAGACGTTGCCAGGGATGTATTAGCATGGTGTTCGAGGCCTGGAAGGCATGCGCCCGACTCCGCTCGCGCTCGCTACTTTGTTCGGTGTGATCCTCTGCTGGCTCGTTCACGCCGGAATCCTCCTCTTCCGCAAGCGGCCTCCGAAGGCCCCGGAGACCAAACGGGACAGGATCGCCACGCTGGGCATCGTTTTGCAAATGTGCGGATATTTCCTGGTGTGGTTCCAACCTCCGGGACAGCCATTCCTGCCGCCGGTTGCGGCGCTTTCTGGAATCCCGGGGCTGTTGTTTTCCGTGTTGGTCGTTGCCCTCGCGGCCGGATCGAGTTGGCTGGGCGAATCCGCGATCCGCACGCTCGGGAAACAGTGGGCGCTGCCGGCGCGCCTGGTCGAAGGCCACAAGCTGATTACGGTGGGGCCGTACGCCTATGTGCGCAATCCAGTTTATACCGCCATGCTCGGCATGCTGATTGCGACTGGGCTGGCGATGGAACACTGGATCGCGACGATCGCTGCGATTGTCGTTTTCGCTGTAGGCCTGGTGATCCGCGTGCGTAGCGAGGAGAAGTTATTGCGGGCGGCGTTCGGCAACGAGTTCGAGGACTATGCCAGGCGCGTGCCGGCAGTCGTGCCGGGAATTTACTGAGACGGAAGATCGAAAGCTTCAACGCAGAGGACGCCGAGGGCGCAGAGAGAACCATAGGGCATCTATCCCAGGCCTGCCCGGGAACCTACTGACAGAAGCTCTGAATCGCAAAGGCCGCGAAGAGAAGCCGCGAAGTTCGCAAAGCATTTTGCGCCGATTCTCGGTTTTCTTGGCGTCCTTCGCGGATTCTCTTCGCGAACTTTGCGCTTAAACGCTTTTCCCGTACCGCTCCCGAATGAACTCCGCGATCGCTGCATACGCCTTCGTCAGCGTCTCTTCGTCCGGTAAGAACACGATGCGGAAGTGCTGCGTGCCGGGCTTCTGGCCGAAGCCGGAGCCGTGCACGACCATAACATGCTTCTGGCGGATCAGTTCTTTCACGAAGACTTCATCGCTCTCGGGAATATCAATGCGCGGGTAGGCGTAGAACGCGCCGCGTGGAGCGACACAACTGACGCGCGGCGTAGCCTCGCACCACTTCTGGGTGAGATCGCGGCGGGAGCGCAGCTTGCGTTTCACTTCGACGAGATGGTCCTGTGGGCCTTCGAGCGCGGGCCTGATGGCGTATTGCTCGGGATGATTGGCGCACAAGCGGGCCCGCAGCAGGCGATGCACGCCCTCGGTGTAAGTCTTCACCGCGGCGGCGTCGCCCGAGACGATGCCCCATCCGATGCGCCACCCCGGAACGAGGTAGTTCTTCGACATGCCGCCGAAGGTCACGCAAGGCACGTCGGGCGCGACCGCGGCGAAGGCCAGGTGGGGAGTGTTTTCCAGAATCAGCTTGTCGTAGATTTCGTCGGAAAACACGATCAGATTGTGACGGCGCGCCAGTTCCGCAATCTGCTCCAGCATCGCCCGCGTGCACAGCGAACCGGTAGGGTTGTTGGGGTTAATCAGTACGATGCCGCGCGTGCCGGGCGTGAGCTTGCGCTGGACGTCGGCGAGTTCGGGTTGCCAGCCGTCACCTTCGTTGAGATCGTACGTGTTTAGCCGGATGCCTAGCTTACACAGCACCGCCGAGTAGAGCGGGTAATCGGGGCTGGGAGTGAGCACGTCCTCGCCGGGATTGACCAGCGCGGCCAAGCAGAGGTCCACGGTCTCGCTGACGCCTGCGGTGACGAAAATGTCGCGCACCGTGGTGATGCCTTTGCGTGCTGCTTCGCCGCGAATGGCCTCGAGCGCCTCCGGAATGCCGGGGGATGGCGCGTAGCCGTTCTTGCCGTCGCGCATGGCTTTGTAGGCGGCTTCAATGATGTGCGGCGGGGTTTGAAAATCGAAGTTGAGCGGGTCCCCAACGTTCAGAGGAAGAACCTTGTGTCCCTGCTGGATGACTTCGTCGGCGACGCAGGCCAGATCGCGGATGGCATAGCGGACATTGTCGAGTCGGGAAGCGGCAGTGATTTCGTGAGCTTGGGCAGCGGGCATGAGGAAATTTTACCCGGAGAGGACGGCGAGGCGCAGAGAAATCTACTCAATGGAAAGCTGCAAGGAATGTAGATGCGGGCAAGGAAGCGAAGCTAATTGGCCCCGAAATCGAGGACTACTTCTTCCTCGGTTTGAGCGGGGCCCGGAGCATACTTCCATGTTTTCACGGCCTTGACTGCGTTCTCGACCAGGATGGGGTTGCCGCCGCGAACCTCAATCGCCGCCACGCTCCCACTGGGAAGGACGACCGCCGTCAAACGCACTTGCCCTTCAATGTGCATGCTCTTCAACATCGGGGGATACGCCGGTTTGATATACGTCACTACCTTCCGGGCAGTCTTCGGGCTTTTCTGGGCGAAAGAGGAAGGGGCAAGGCTTATGGTCAGCCCGAGCGCAAGTGAAAGAGTGGCATACGAGAGCCATCGTGGAATGCTCTCGAACCGATAACTGTTGCGGCCGACCAGCATGACGACACCTGTGACAAACCCCAGACGATTGGAATCCCCAGCCCCCACCTTAGGGGCTCGAAGGTTGTGGGGCAAGATTACTGAGGTACTGTCCGCCGGGGGCTTCATAAGGAAGTCTTACCGTACAAGAAGCCGAGCGCGCAGTGAAATCGGGGAGGAAAGACCACAGAGGACACGGAGGGAATAGGTGGTTCAGGATCGTCATTTCGAGCGCGGTCTTCGAATTGGTTTCACCAAATGTTCTTCCGCGCGGCGAGTGCCATGCCCTCAGGAGCTAAAGCCCGCATTATTTGCGTCCTGATCGGCACGGCCGAAGCCGTGCCCTACCCAAATCCTATTTGGGAAACCAGTTCTGAGCGCGAGGAAGCTGCTTTTCTGGTATTGCCTGCAAAAAGCAGGTTCCTCGTCGCTTCGCTCCTCGGAATGACAGCGTGTTTGGTTCTTCCTGACGTCTGAGGTCCGAGGTCCGAAGTCAAAGGTCCGATTCAGTCCTCCCGGTCGATCTGCGCCTTCTGCAGCTTGTCGGAAAAATCAACGTAGACCGATTTCCATTCCGTGTAGAAATCAATCGCGCCGATGCCGCCTTCGCGATGGCCGTTGCCAGTCGCTTTTGTTCCTCCGAAAGGAAGATGCACCTCGGCGCCGATGGTGGGCGCATTGATGTAAGTGATGCCGGCATACAGGTCGCGAATGGCCGAGAAGGCCTTGTTCACGTCCCTGGTGTAGAGCGCCGACGACAGGCCGTACTCGATGCCATTGGCAATCTCGATGGCGTCGCTCAAACCGTCGCAGGGAATGATCGAAACGACGGGGCCGAAGATCTCTTCCTGCGCGATGCGCATCCTGGGATCAACGTCGATGAACACGGTCGGTTCCATGAACCAGCCGTGCGCGTGTTCGCCCTGGTCGAGGCGGTTGCCGCCGCAGACCATTTTCGCGCCTTCGTTCTTACCGATTTCGACATAGCTGAGGTCGGTCTGAAGCTGCTTTTCGTTGATGGCCGGGCCCATCTGCACGGTTTCATCGAGGCCGTTGCCAACTTTGAGCTTCCTGGCACGATCCACGTAGCGATCAATGAATTCGCGGTACACGCCCTTCTGCACGATGATGCGGCTGGTCGCGGTGCAGCGCTGGCCGGTGGTGCCGAACGCGCCCCACAGGCCGCCTTCGATGGCCAGGTCGAGGTTGGCGTCGTCGAGGACGATCATGGGATTCTTGCCGCCCAGTTCGAGCGAACAGTGCTTGAAGCTTTTCGCGGCGATGCCGCCCACGATGCGGCCGACTTCGCTCGATCCGGTGAGCGAGATGGCGCGCACGTCGGGGTGCTCGGCGAGCGGCGTGCCGACCATGGAACCGAATCCGCCGACGATGTTGATCACACCTTTGGGCAGGCCGGCGTCGGTCAGGGCGCGAACCAGGTTGAAGGTGGAGAGCGGCGTGTCTTGCGCGGGTTTGATGACGCAGGTGTTGCCGCAAACGACCGCGGGCAGCAGCTTCCACGAGGATATTGCCATGGGGAAGTTCCAGGGCGTGATCATGCCGCAGATGCCGACAGGCTGGCGCACGGCCATGGCGAACTTGTTGGGCATTTCCGAGGGTACGGTGGGGCCGAAGAGGCGGCGGCCTTCGCCGGCGTTGTAGTAGGCGGCGTCAATGGCTTCCTGCACGTCGCCGCGGGTTTCAGCCAGAACCTTGCCCATCTCGCGGGTCATGTCGCGGGCGTAGTCCTCCTTGCGCTCGATCAGGATTTCGGCAGCGCGGAACACGATTTCGGCGCGGCGCGGGGCAGGGACCAGGCGCCATTTGGCGAAGGCGCGCTTGGCCGCGTCCACGGCGGCGTCGACGTCGGTCTTGTTGGATTTCTGGAAGATGCCGACCAGGTCGCGGGTGTCGGCGGGATTGCGATTTTCGAAAGTCTCCCCGGTCGAGGACTCGACCCACTCGCCGTCAATGAAATTCTTGAAAACCTTGGTGCGGTCGTGGCTAAGAGTGGCTGGCGTGGCTAAAGTGTCGGTGGCCATGAATTTCTCCTGGTGACTCTGGACTGAGGTTGCGGGTGCGCAGGTCCAAACAGATGCTACAACCGGCGGGGAAGGGGCGGCAAGGCGGGGGAGTCGAGCTTCGCTCGACCGGACAGCCGAGGGCGGCTGTCCCCACACGAATTCGCTTCAACGCCAGTGCTTGATCTTCGGCCAGAGATCGCTCAGAGTGCCGAACTTCGGCCCTCGGCAGATGTAGACGTCCACCTGCCCCTCCAGCGCCCAGGGATTCAGGGCGGAAGTTCCGACGTAGTCCACGTGCTCGAAGAGTTGGGCCAGACGCTCTCTCCTGTCGCCGAGCACGATCATGCAATTGCCGGAATAGCGGCCCGGCCCCCAGAGAAAGTAGGTGCGGTCGCCGCTGAGAGCGGGAGGCAGTCCCAGCTTGCGGTCAAAGAAATCAATGGCGCCGGCCTGGCCGTAGTCCTGGGCAAAGATGCCGCAGTCCGGGCGTTCTTCGGCGGAGATTCGGTTCCAGGCGACCACGGCCTCGTCGGCGATCTCTTTGTATCCGAACTGGTCGGAATACCACTGCGGCAGCGCGGCGCGGGCGTGGAAGTGCTCGTTCACCGGCAGCTTGAAGGGAAGAGTTTTCGCGTAGGCGAGGAAGTGCTCGGGCGAAAGAACTGGAACGACGACGGGAGCGAGATGCACGCCGCTGGCGACCAGCAAGATAGCAATCACGGGCTTCAGCCAAGTGAGGCGCGGGCGGCTGACCCCGACCTCGATGACGACCGCGCCGGCGGCCAGCAGCATGGGATAAACCGGCGTGAGGTAATAATTCTTGCCGTGCAACACGAACAGGATGGCATAGGAAATCACATAGCTCCAACCCAGCACGCGATAGGGCCGCAGCCGGGCGGAGAAAAGTAGCGCGAACAATCCTGCCAGCCAGATGGGCGCGGTCAACGGATTCATCACCAGGGTCTGCTGGAAAAAGAACGCCCCTGGTCCCCACACCACGTCGCGGCCTTCGGTGTGGATGGCCCGCATCAACTGCACGAACGGCCAGTCGTAGTGAATGTTCCAGAGCAGGTTGGGAAGGAAGATCAGGAAAGCGGCGAGTCCGCCTAGCCAAATCCATTTGTTGAGGAAGACGCGGCGTTGCTCGGTCAAAAGCAAACCGACGACAATTCCCAGGCCGAAGATGGCGATGGAATATTTCTCTTCCAGGCCCAGGCCGGCAACGACGCCGAACCAAAGCCAATACCGGGGATCGGCGCGCTTGATGGCAAGAATGACGAAGTAAGCGCAACCCATCCACAGATTGGGTTCGAGGCAGTTCGTGCCCAGCAGGCTACCGTTGGAAAGGTATTGCGGGGAAATCACGACGCAGATGGCGCTGAGCAGCAGGGCATAGCGGCGTCCGCCAAGCTCGCGGGCGAGGACGGCGCTTTGCACGACCAGCAACGACGAAGCCAGCGCGGGGATGAAGCGAATGGCGCGCAGGGAGTCTCCCAGCACGGCGCGGCTGAGATGAATCAGAAACGGGATGAGCGGCGGTTGGTCAACGTATCCCCACTGGAGATGGTCGCCGCACGACATGTAATCGAACTCGTCGCGGAAGTAGCCGTAATGGTTGTTGAAATAGATATGAAAAACGAGCTTGGCCAGGGCGAGCGCCCAGATCACGGCCATGCCATTGGCGAAGAGCCGTCGCCGGCCGGGATCGGAAGCGGAGGGGGTAAGAGTTCCGTCCATAAGGCAGCACTAAAGAATAGCCGAGCCGGCGGGAACGTGCTATGAGACGAGCCGTGAGATGGGCGTACCCGGGGAAGCGGCTTGTGCCGGTTGGACGACAAACCCGAGGAGGAACTCTCATGGGTTCTTGGCCCGGCAAAAGCTGCCCAGGTTCCGGTGTGGTTACGACTCTGCACCAAGGTAATGTCCCAAGCTCATTCCCTGATATTCCCCTCGTTTTGCTTGTGCTAACGTTTACTTTTACCGCATATTCACTGAGTTTTTGCGAGGTTGTTCGGCCAAAAGTGTCTTCGGCAAACCGCAAACCGGGAATCCACATTGCGTGGACAACGGTCACGTACCGCAGTGTGGCACTGCTGATCGTGGCCGTGGCCGCGATATTTTTTGTTGCGATGCGGGTGGTGTTTCCGCAGTTCACCCAGAGCAGCATCAAAGCCGCGGACAACGTGGCCGGCAAATTGCTGGAGCGCGTGGCAGGTATGGCTCCGCCGGCGGGCACGGGCGCAGTGACGGCACAGCAGGCGCACTTCACGGCGCTCGACGGCACGGTGCGGGTCAAGAAAGGCAACGGCAACAGCTGGGTGGCGGCGGACTATAACGTTCCTCTCGACAAGGGCGACGTGGTGCAGACGGGCTCGGAAGGCATGGCGAAGGTCGTGTTCAACGACGGCACCAGCTATACCGTAAAGCAGGATTCGCTGATCGTGATCGAAGAGAACTCGGCCAACGATCAGCAGCAGACCAACGTTGCCGTGGCGGTGAGCACGGGAACGGTGGATCTTTCGACCGCGACCTACAGCCAGGGGTCGAAATCGCAGGTGATCGTGGCGGGTGCAACGGCATCGCTGGCTCCGGAGTCGGCGGCCCAGGTGCACAACGACCCGCAGGCCGACCAGCACGAAATCCTGATGAAGAAAGGTACGGGCGAGGTCTCGCGGAACGGCGAAACCGTGCAACTGGCCAATTGGGAGAAGGTCACTTTCCGCGGGCAGGAATCGCACCTGGAGAAGGCGAAGGAAACCGGGCCGCCCACACCCATCGCACCGGCCAACATGGCGCCGCTGTTTTCTTCCGGCGAAGCCGCCAAGGACGTGGCATTCTCCTGGACGCCGATGGCGAATGCAACTGGTTACCGGCTGCGGATCTCCCGCAATCCTTATTTTTCTTCTACACTGGTTGACAAGAAGGTTAATACGGCCGCGGTTACGGTCAGCGGTTTGGGCGAAGGCGCGTATTACTGGATGGTACAGTCGTACGATGCGGCGGGGAACGAATCGGTGGAGAGCGAGAAGAACCGCTTTACCATCATTTCCAAAGGCAAGGGGACCGAAGCCATTGCGCTGGAACTGGATCCTTTTATTCAACACGGGCACGTGATCGAGGTGACGGGCAAGACGCAGACCGGAGCGCGGGTCATGGTGAACGGCAGCGAAGTGCCGATGGTGGGCGCGGACGGCAGTTTTCATTATTTCACGCCGCCGCTGCCGACCGGAGAAGCGGTGATCACGGTGACGGCGCAGACGGCGCAGGGCGGTGTGAATACGCAGCAGAAGAAGATCATTATTCAGTAAGGGCGAGGTTTCAAAGTTCCAACGTTTCAAAGTTTCAAGGTTGCGAGCTCTCCCGTCGGTGAGTGTCCGAGGTTCAGAAGACGGCGGGTCTTCACTTTGAAACTCTGAGACCTTGAAACTTCGAATTTGAGCATGGTTGCGGGTAATCCCTTAGAATGGAGACAGCCAGCGACCTGCAGAGGAAAATACAGGGCACAGTCCCGGCGAGAGACGTGAGCGGTAGGCAGTGAGCAGCTGAGGTTGCTCTCTGCTCGCAGCTCACGCTGAGGTAGCAATTTAGAAAGACGCAGGAACATTTCGTCATGTCAACAAACGGATACTCCAACGGGTCACGCGCGCACAATCTCCGGTCGCTGTTCAGCATTTTCTCCAGCGATCTGGCCATTGACCTCGGCACCGCCAACACGCTGGTCTATGCCCGTGGCAAGGGCATTGTGGTGAACGAGCCCTCCATTGTCGCCATCAACAAAAACACGGGCGAAGTGGAAGCGGTGGGCAAAGAGGCGAAGGAGATGCTGGGCCGCACGCCCGGCAACATTGTCGCCATCAAGCCCATGAAGGATGGCGTGATCGCCGACTTCAAAGTCACCGAGAAGATGCTGAATTATTTCATCCAGAAGGCGCACAACCGCAAGATGCTGGTGCATCCGCGCATCGTGATTGGCGTGCCTTCCGAGATTACGCAGGTGGAAAAGCGCGCGGTCATGGACTCGGCCTATCGCGCCAAGGCCAGCGAAGTGCACCTGGTGGAGCAGGCCATGGTGGCGGCGATCGGCGCAGGACTGCCGATCACCGAACCCAGCGGCAACATGGTGGTGGATATTGGCGGCGGCACGACCGACATCGCAGTGATTTCCCTGAGCGGCATCGTCTATTCGCGGTCAGTGCGGATGGCCGGCAATCAGATGGACGAAGCCATCATGAATTACCTGAAGCGCAAATATAACCTCCTGATCGGCGAGCGCACGGCCGAGCAGATCAAGATGGAAATCGGCTCGGCGCATCAACTCGACAAGCCGATGACGATGGAGATCAAGGGCCGCAACCTGATCGAGGGCGTGCCCAAGACGATTACGGTGGATGATGGCGAAATCCGCGAGGCGCTGAGCGAATGCGTTTCGACCATCATGAATGCGATCCGCGTGGCGCTGGAGCGGACGCCGCCCGAGCTTTCGGCCGACATCAGCGACCGCGGCATCGTGCTGACCGGCGGCGGGGCGCTGCTCAAGAATCTCGACAAGCGCATCCGCGAAGAAACCGGCCTGCCGGTTTCGATTGCCGACGATCCACTGTGCAGCGTGGTGCTCGGCACCGGCAAGATGCTCTCCGACTTCAAGCTGCTTAGAAAGATATCTATTGAGTAAACCAGTACCCAGTAGCCAGTACTCAGTACCCAGAAGACGGACGGCTACGGCGAACTGCCTTGAACTGGCAACTGGGTACTGACAACTGGCAACTGGTGTCATGGAATCTGTCCTCGGCCGCTACCGCAACCTGATCGTCCTGGTGGGCGTGCTGTTTCTGCAGGTGCTGGGACTGGCGGTGCAGGTCAAGCGCGGCAACGACGTGCAAAACACGCGCCTGATCCGGGTATGGGCCGTGGGCGCGATCGCGCCCTTCGAGCGCGGCCTGGTCTGGATCGAGAACAGCACCGGCAATCTCTGGCACAACTATTTTTACCTGCGCGGAGTGCGGGTCGAAAACCGCCAGCTCAAAGAACAGATCGAGCAGATGCGGCTGGAGCAGGTGCGGCTCCGCGAAGACGCTGCCCAGGCGCATCGCCTGCAAGCTCTGCTGGCCTTCAAGGAACAGTTCGCCGCCAAAACGGTAGCGGCGCAAATAATTGGGTCGAGCGGCAGCGACCTTTCGCGCATCGTCTCGATTGACAAGGGCAAGAACGCAGGCATCGAGCCCGGCATGGCCGTTATCACGGCAGACGGAGTCGTGGGCAAAGTCCTGCTGGCTGATTCCTCGCTCTCGCAGGTGCTCTTGATCAACGATCAGTCGAGCGGCGTGGGCGTCATCCTGGAAAAGTCGCGGCTGCAGGGCGTGCTGAGGGGAACGCCGAATGGCGAAGTCACGCTGGAACGGCTGATGAGTGACGAACAGGTCAATCCGGGCGAGACCGTGCTGACCAGCGGTGGCGACCAGGTTTTTCCCAAAGGCCTGCCGGTCGGCACCGTGACCAAGGTGGGGACCGGGAAGGACCTGTTTCTGAGCATCAAGGTGAAGCCCGCGGCCAACCTGAGCAAACTGGAAGAAGTGCTGGTACTGGTCGAGAAGCAGCAACGAGAGGCAACGGCAGAAGAGACGGGGCACACGCGCGCCGCTGACATTCTGGCCCAGCGGTTGCCATCGGTACCCGACAAACCGGCGCAAGCTGCGGACTCCGCGACTGGCGCTCCGGCAGAGCCGGGCAAGCCAGCCTCCAGCGCGAATGCCGGCCCGAAGGCCGCGGGCACAGCCGGGGCGCCGAAGACGGCGAGCACTCCCGGCGCTGCCGCAACCGGATCGAAGGCACCGGCATCGCCAGACAAGCCTGGGGTTGCGCGGCCGGCGCAGGCGAAGCCGCCAGCCCAGCCGTCTACTTCTCCGTCAACCCAGCCGCCCGCCAGTCCTAAGCCGGCGGCCGACCAGGACATTCCCGACTAGCGTGCCCATCACCTACACATCGGGAGAACAGGTTGAGGTTTACCGGTTCAGTATTCCGGCAACCATCGGTATTCCGCTGCTGGCTCTGTTCCTGCAGGCTTTCGTGCCGCGGCGGTTTCCCTCCTTCGCCTATCTTGACCTGCCGCTGCTGGTAACAATCTTCTTCGGCATTTCGCGGCGCAACCCGATCTCCGGACTGCTCACGGGGGCAGTCATCGGCCTGGTGCAGGATTCGCTGGGCGGCCTTCCGTTGGGCCTGTACGGGATCTCCAAAACGGTCGTAGGCTTCCTGGCCTCGTCGCTGGGCGTGAAACTCGACGTGGAGAACGCCGGGGCGCGGTTTCTCGTGACTCTTGGTTTCTATATCGTGCATGCCGCCGTGTATTTCACGGTGGCGCGCGGGCTGGTAAGCCTGAACCTGGCTTGGAGTTGGCGCAACGGCATCCTGGCCGGCCTGGCGAACGCAGTGGTGGGAATGGTGCTGTACTTCGTGCTGGACAAGTTCAAGCAAAGAACCTGAGAGCAGTTGCCAGTTGCCAGTAGCCAGTTGCCAGTAAGACCAGCGCAGGCCGTGACTTCCGTTACCTTCTTTGGCAATGCCACAATCGCGGCAAGCATTACAATGTTCTTAACGCCTACTTCACGTCACCTAGCGAGGATAGTGACACGTTGCGGACCGGAAGTGCTCTCAGCAGCTCTTAACTGGCAACTGGCAACTGGCCACTGACAACTGATGTTCGGCCGCGACGACAAAGTATCGGGAATCCGCTTGACGGCGGCGCAGTACATCATCCTCGCCGTCTTCCTGGTGCTGGCCTACCGCTTGTGGCAACTGCAGGTGATGCGCAGCGACTACTACTCGCTGGCCGCCGAACGCAATCATACTCGCGACATACCGGTGCTGGCGCCTCGGGGCAAGATTCTCGATCGCAACGGGCGCACGATTGTGGACAACTATCCGTCGTTCACGGCGTTGCTGCTGCGTGATTCATCGCGCGACCTCAATGCCGACGCCGACCTGATTGCCCGCGGGCTGCATCTCGATCCGAATGAAGTGCGGGCCCGCATCCGGCACTTTGCCACGATGCCGCAGTACCAGCCCATCTTTCTGAAGGAAGACATCACTCCGGACGATCTGCAATTCATTGACGCCCACCGCAACGAACTGCCGGAACTGGATACGATCATGTCGCACCGCCGTTTGTACCCGCGCAACGGCTTCATGGCGCACTTGATCGGTTATGTCGGCGAAGTCAGCGAAGACATGCTGGATCAGCCGCAATTCGAGCTGTACAAGCCCGGCGACGTTGTCGGCAGATCCGGGGTTGAATTCCAGTACAACTCGCTCTTGATGGGGCAAAACGGATCGCGGCAGGCCCTGGTGGACAGCCACGGTCGTGAAGTCGGACACCTGGGTGAGACCGAAGCCGTGCCGGGCAAACCATTGCAGCTAACGATTGATATTGATTTGCAGATTGCCGCCGAAGAAGCCCTCGAAGGGAAAAACGGAGCCATCGTCGCCATGGACCCGCGCACCGGCGAAATTCTCGCCATGGTGAGCGGGCCAACGTTTGATCCCAATAGTTTTGCGGTCCATGTATCCCACGAAGAATGGAACAAGCTGCTCAATGATCCCGACAAACCGCTGATGAACAAGGCCATTCAGGCACAGCTGGCACCGGGATCGACGTTCAAAGTCATCATGTCGGTGGCAGGCTGGCAGGAAGGCATTGCCCAGAACATGCATGTCCACTGTAACGGGAGTGCCGACTTTTACGGCAGGAATTACAAGTGCTGGGTGTACTTCTTGCATCAGTCGCATGGCGATGTCGACCTCGAAAAAGCTATCTACCAGTCCTGCGACGTTTTCTTTTACACGCTCGCCGACCGGCTTGGAATCGAGCGCATCGCAAAATACGCCACCATGCTGGGGTTGGGGCAGAAGACCGGAATTGATCTGCCCAACGAAGTCAGCGGGGTGATGCCGTCGGAAGAATGGAAGATCCACAACTTCAAGCAGAAATGGTTTGCCGGGGAAACAATTTCGGTGGGCATCGGACAGGGCGCAATCGCGATTACGCCAGTGCAGCTGTTGCGCGCCGTCAGCGCGATATCCATGGGCGGGCGCATGGTTGTGCCTCACGTGGTCAATCCCAATGCCTTGCCGCCGGGATATGTGGAAACCGCCAACTATGCGGACGTGAAAAATGTTGCCCTTGATCCGGATGGGTGGACATACATTACAGACGCGATGGTGAAAGTGCTGCAGCCCGGTGGAACAGCCTCGTTTTCGGCAGTTCCCGGCGTCGAAATCGCGGGCAAGACGGGGTCGGCGCAGATCGTCTCGCTCGAATTGCGCGCGAAGCACCAGAATGACAAAGATTTTGCGCAGAACGGCTGGTTCGTGGGCTTCACACCGCGAAGGAATCCGGACGTCGTCGTTTGCGTGCTCTTCCAGGGGGGCGAGCATGGCAAACTCGCTGCCCGGCTGGCGACCCAGGTGATCAAAGCCTACGTCGAGAAGCAGCGCCGCACGCCGCAGAAGATGGTGGAGAAACCGAAGGGGGACGGCAAGGTTGACGTCGGCGCGCTGTGGACGGATCCAGACTCCGATGGAGCAAAAGATACCCTGCACGGCGGCCGCTTCGTTCTCGATTTGCCGAAGAAGCCGCTGCCTCTGGCGACGGCTGCGCCGGGATTGCGCTAGCCCCGAGTTGCGAGTCCTGAGTCCCGAGTAAACCCGCTCGCAGCTCTCGACTCGGGACTCGAGACTGAGGACTGGCGACTGGCGACTGGCCACTGACAACCGATGTCGAGATACGTTTCATTCCGTGATTTTGACTGGGTCCTGCTGGGCTTCGTGGTGATGATCTGCGGCCTGGGAGTGATGGAGATCCACAGCGCCACGGTGCACACCAAGTTCGCCGGAGCGCACATCCGGCAAATCTACTGGGTGCTGGCGGGCGTGGGCATGATGTTCCTGATCAGCCTGGTGAATTATCAGGCGCTGCTCGACCAGATCCACTGGTTCTACATTGCCGGGGTTGCCTCGCTGATAGCGGTGCTGCTGTTCGGAACGTGGGCTTTGGGAGCGAAGCGCTGGATCAAAATCGGAGGCAGTCACTTCCAGCCGTCGGAATGGGTCAAGCTGATCCTGATCCTGGCGGTGGCCAAATATTTCGCGGAAATGCGCCACAAAGATCTCTCCTGGTCGGATTTCATGAAGGCGGGAGCCATTGTCGGCGTTCCAATGCTCCTGGTTCTGAAGCAACCCGACCTAGGCACTGCCCTGACCTACGTTCCCATCGCCGTGATCGGTGTTTTTCTTGGTGGCTTGCAATGGAAGCAGGGTCTGGCAGTGGCGCTGCTGGCATCGGTAACTGTTGGAGCGGTTTTCCTTGTCCCCCGCGTCCATGTCTTGAAGTCGTACCAAAAACAGCGATTAACCAGCTTTCTCAATCCCGAGGCCGATCCTCAGGGCTCGGGGTACCAAGTTGAGCAATCCATGATTGCGGTAGGTTCTGGAGGTCTGTGGGGCGGAAAAGGCTCGCAAACACACGGGGCTTTCCTGCCCGTGCCGCAGACGGATTTCATTTTCGCGGCGTTCGCCGAGGAACATGGATTCGTAGGCGCGCTCGGGGTTCTGCTGTTATACTTCATTGTGCTGATGCGTTTGACCCAGAACGCGCAGACAGCGCCCGACCGCGCTGGCACGTTTGTGGTGATGGGTGTGGTGGCTGTGCTTAGCTTCCATATCCTGGTCAATGTCGGCATGGTGGTTGGCTTTATGCCGGTCACTGGAATACCCCTGCCGTTGATGAGTTATGGTGGGTCTTCCGTATTGTTCATGTTCCTGGCGCTGGGGATGGTTATGAATGTTCGAATGCGCCGCTTCGTGAATTAGCTGGGTGAGCTGATTCCGACAAAGGTTGGACAAGGGAAGGGGCAGGGAAGTACTGAGCTGCGCGTTGTTAGGCCAGAATCTGAAGGCGCAGCGCCAAAAAATATCGATCGCCCTCGCGTAAAGAGGGCATTTCACCGGCCGCTGAGCAGGCCGGGCAGGATTGAAGCTTCGAAGCAGCCGGGCAGGGAACGGCCCCAAGACCGAAGACGGTCTGAGAGTGCGGTCACAACCCCGGCGGAAGTTAAAGCGATAAGTGCAAAAGATTCCCAAGCTTGTGCAACGGACCCGGCCGAGAGAAGAACTCTCGAGCCAAACCCGTCCCCTACCCGGGGCAGCATCGCCAGGCTCGATCCTCCCGCAACTTTTCTGACTCCGCGCCGCTGAACCCCGCCCACCCTCATCCATGAGTCCGGGCGGGACCGGAGTGTTCGATGAACAAAGAACTATTTGTCTCTTCCACGCCTCACGAAACCAAGGTGGGGCTGGTGGAAGATGATCTGCTCGCGGAAATCTACCTGGAGCGCGAGAACGAGTACACCTTAGCGGGATCCATCTACAAAGGGCGAGTCACGCGCGTGCTGCCCGGCATGCAATCGGCGTTCGTGGATGTCGGATTGGAACGCGACGCTTTCCTCTATGTTTCCGACTTTATGGACCTGGAGGAGCAGGACGAGGACCTGACCGACGCCGTGCCGGCCGGCCGTACGGTGCAAGATCTGCGGCAGCCGGCCCCGGTCGAGAACGTGGCGCCAGAACCATCCGAGACGGCGACCGTGAGCGAAGCCGGTTTGGAAAAAGAATCGGGCGCGGGATTTACCGAGGGCGAGGCGAGGGAAGCCCAGCCTTCGCCGGCAAACGGAGCGCAGGACTCTGCGGACGGGGGCGATTTCCAGAACCGCGACCGCGGAGGCTGGCGCAGCCGCCGTCGCCGCCGCGGCGGACGCCGCGATGGCCGGGATCGCGGAAGTGATCGCGGGCCGGACCGCGGGCCAGAGCGAGGGACGGATTCGCGCTTCGCACGGCCGGCGGAAACAGCGCGTGGTCCGGAAGACCGAAGTCAGCCCTCGGGACCTCCTCCGGGGTATGAGCCGATCCTTTTGCCCGGCGAGTCCATTTCCAAGTATCAGCGCTGGGCGCAGCAACAGCCGCCCGCAGCGGCGCCGCCAGCCGCGGAAGCGACAGCCGAAGGCGAACCGGGATTGCCCATCGAGGGGGCGCCCGTGGCGTCCGCCTTCCCCGAGGATGAGCCCATCTTTGCAGCGGCAGAAGCGGTAGCCGAGCCCCTGCACGAAGAACACGAAGACATTCCCCAGGAAGAACCCGGCGAATCCGCGGCGACAACCACGGAGTGGAACCAGGACTTCCGCCGTCCGGAAGAGGCCAGCCTACCCACTCTCGGGTGGCCGGGCGAGGTCAGCGTCACGGGCGGGGCGAACGTTACGGCTGAGAGTGAAGAAGTCAGTGGGGAAGAAGAAAAAGATGACGTTGTTCGTGAGCATCGCGATCAACAGCACCCCGATCAAGCTGCGCATATGCCCCGCGAGGACCAGACCCCCGTGTTCGCGGCTCCGGGCACGATGGAGGAAGAGACCATCGAGGAAGAGGAAGCGGACACGATCCGTTACGAAGCTGCCTCCGAAGAGGAGTACGACGAATTTGAGGAAGAGACGCAGGCGGCCGGCCCCGCACACCTGAACGGTGATGCCCGGGACGTGGTTTCGGAGATTCACCTGTCGTCGTTGGCCGAGGCGGGCGAAGCGCATGCCGCGGAAGGAACTCCCGCCGAAGGCGAGGAAGACAACGAAGAACTCGAACTCGAGGAAGCTCAGGCCGAAGCGGAAGCCATGTTGGAGGCCGAGGCCCGGGGCAACGGCACCGTGGATGCGCGGGTCGAAGTACGAGCGCCCTCCGGTACGGCGGGCTTGACGCAACGCGCGCCCCGGCCGGCGTGGGAGCGCCGCGGTCAGCGCGGGCGCCGCGGCGGCAGCGGCGGCGGTGGTGGACAACGACGTTTTCGCCGGCGCGAGTCGGCTCCGGTGCCGCTGATCAGCGACTTGCTCAAGGAAGGCCAGGAAATTCTGGTCCAGATCGCCAAGGAGCCCATCGGCAAGAAAGGCGCCCGCATCACCAGCCACATTGCGCTGCCGGGACGGTTTCTGGTTTACATGCCTACGGTGAACCACACCGGAGTGTCGCGCAAGATTGCGTCGGAAGAAGAACGCCAGCGTCTGAAGCGGATCATCCAGAGCGAGCGCGAGAACGGACATGGCGGATTCATCGTGCGCACCGCCGCGCAGAACACGAGCGAGGAGGAACTGCGGGCCGACATCCGCTTCCTGAAAGGGTTGTGGAACGAGATTCGGACGCGCGCCGAGAGTTCGAAGCCGCCAGCGCTGATTTACCACGATCTCAATGTCGTCGAGCGCGTGCTGCGCGACCAGGTGACCAGCGACTTCAACGTGATCTGGGTGGACTCGGAACCGGAATACGAGCGCATCCTGCGCTTCTTCAACCGCTTCCAGCCCGCCCTGGTGAAGCGCGTGAAGCTCTACACCAAAGAGACGCCGCTGTTCGAGCAATTCGGCCTGGCCGAAGAAATGAACAAGGCGCTCAAGTCGAAAGTCTGGCTGAAGAGCGGCGGCTACATCGTGATCAACCAGACCGAAGCCCTGGTTGCGATTGACATCAACACGGGCAAGTACGTCGGCAAGACGCAGCGCCTGGAAGACACGATCGTCAAGACCAACGTGGACGCGATCAAAGAGATCGTGCGGCAGATTCGCCTGCGCGATCTGGGCGGCATCATCATCATTGACTTCATTGACATGGATGAGCGCCGTAACCGCCAGCGCGTGATGCAGGCTCTCGAAGAAGAACTCCGCCACGACCGTGCCCCATCGAAGACGCTGCAGTTCAACGACTTTGGCCTGGTTGCCATCACCCGCAAGCGGGTCAAGCAATCGCTGGAACGCACCATCGGGGCGCCCTGCCCGTATTGCCAGGCGACCGGCTATGTGAAATCGGTGACCACGATCTGCAACGAGATTTACGTGGAGATGCGAAAGATCACCAAGCATCTGGAGCACGAAGACGTCATGCTGCGCGTGCATCCCGATGTGGCCAAGGAGTTGAAGTCGAACAACGCGCGCCTGCTGAACGAGATGGAGGAACTGACCAAGCGCACCATCATCGTGAAGAGCGATCCGGCCGTGCATCAGGAGCAATTCGACATTAACTAGCTGCGAGTCGCGAGCCGTGAGTCCCGAGCCAAGGAGAGACGGGCGAAATCGCCCGTCTTTTGTTTTCTCGGGGAGAACGTCGGAATGCGATAATACCATTTCATCATGGGTAATGGCATGGTATAATGGCATTATGACTACCACTCTGACTGTTGACAAGGCGGGGCGCGTGGTTTTGCCCAAGCCGGTCCGCGACGAACTGCAGCTCGCCGCCGGCGATTCTCTGGAACTGGAAAGCTCGGAAGATCAAATTGTCCTTCGTCCGGTTCGAAGGAACGCCGGAATGCGAAAGAAGATGGGCATCTGGGTACTGAATATTGACGAGCCGATTTCAGCTGCGGCCGTGAATCAGACGATGCGCGAAATGCGCCGGGAACGGGAGCGGTCGTTTCTCGGAGAGCTTGCCGGGAAGAGTACTCCGGCGAACAAAGGAAGACGGCGGTGAAATGTTTCTTCGATACGTCGGTGCTGGTGCCGGTTTTTGTTCCCGGACACGAGCACCACGAGCGCAGCATTACGGCTTTCGCGGCGGCAAATCGAAGTTCTGGCTCCTCGGCCGCGCACTGCCTCGCTGAGCTCTATGCGACCCTGACTGGATTGCCCGGTAGGTATCGGGCAAGCCCTGAGCAGGCCATGCAGTGCCTGGAAACAGTCGAGGAACGCCTGACCGTGGTGGTTTTGGAGGTTCAGGAATATCGCGCAGCAATTCGCGAGGCCGCGGCCGCGGGCATTATCGGTGGAACAACATATGACGCGCTCGTGGGTGCATGTGCTGTGAAAGCCCGAGCCGACGTTCTCTACACTTGGAATATCCGCGATTTCCGGCGGCTGGTGCCCGCGGTGGCCGCAATAGTCAGTACCCCATAGGCCGCCACAGCGGACCGGAGTCTTTCTTATCAGGGCGGTTGGCGCTAGCTGCCCACATTCGCCAGGGTTTTCACGGCAACATCAGAATGGGCGCGCAGTTTCTGGACGGACTCGTGGATGGACTTGGCCGCCAGGCCGGCGCCCGCCTGCTCGGCGAGCTTGGCCACGCTGCCGGCGTCTTCGGTGGTGGTGCTGGCCATATCGAGCAAAACGACCACGCCATCGGCGTGCAGCTTCCAAAGCGACGACATTTTCTGGCTGCGCTTCAGGTCTTCTAATTCGGTACTGATGCGCGCCGAAATTGAGACCAGACGGATCAGAGTGCGGGCTACGTCGGCGCGCAGGCTCTTTTCCTCGAGGAAGGCGGCGTTATAGGCGTCAGCTTCCGCCACGGTCAGGGTCAGGTTGAAGAAGCGCATGGGCACAACCTGGCGGTATTTGGGGTCGGCGACGCGCACGAAGACGCGAATGGATTCTTCAACGCGGCGCAGTTTGGCTTCTTCGGCAGAAATCTGATGCGCGGTGATGGCCGGCGGCTGGAACACGGGAACCGCTGGAGGAGCCTTCGCCGCGCTGGCCCGGGCCGCCTTCGGAGCAGCAGCCGCACCGCCTGCCGCGCGCGACGTTCGGCCCGACGGGCTGAGCAGCGGGCGGCGGATGGGAGGCCTCCGGTCCAGCTCCTTTTTCAATTTCGATACGCGGCGGAATTTCTCCAGGGTGCTGCCGTAATCGGCCTGCAGCATCTGCTTCTGTTCGATGGCCGCGACATGCTCCACGGTGACTTCTACTCCGTCCACGGTGCTGAGAATCGTGCCGCCCATTTCTTCCAGCGCCTGTCCGAATTGTTTGATTTCGGCCAGCGCCTTTTCGAACAACTCGTCGAACTTCGTGCCGAAGGACGCGTTGTGCGCCGCGACCGTGGCCAGCACGCCGGGATGATAAAAGGATGAATCCAGCCATTGCTTCAGTTCGCGGACGCGGCCGATCACTCCGGAATCGATCAGAGCGTTGAAGTCGCGGAAGCGGGAGACCTCTTCGCGCAGGGGATCGAAGCGCCGCAGCAATTGCACGTGCTCTTCGGGAAGCGACGGCACATCGGTGTCGGCCAGGATTTCAATCAGCGCGATCTCGAACGGCGACAGGGGCAGCGCTCCGTCCAGCCCATACCCGCTTTGTTCCCACTGGCCAGGCACGCGGGGATGGCGGTAGAGGAAGGTCGCGATCAGATCGGTCTTGTCGCGGTTCACGTCGCTGGGCTCGCGGCGCCGCACAAAGTAACGCAGCAGAGCCTCAGCCACTTCGGAATCCGTGTCCGGGGTAAGGGCTTGGCGCAGCATCGCGGGCGTGATGGCCATGTCGAGCAGATGCAGCCAGCGGTACATCCGCGACAAAGTGTTGGGTAATTCGTGCTCGGAATGGCGCAGCGCGTCTTCGTCGAGCCCTCTCGGAACGGGCACGTCTCCGCCCAGCGAATCCGCCAGGAGCTTCTGGTAAAGGCCCTGGACGGTCGCCAGAATGGAGAGTTCAAACCGAAGATCTTCGGCCAAAAATGCCCCCGAGAATGAAAAAGTCTTTCCCTAAAACTTTACTAATGTAAGAGTAAAACCGATAGGTTACTTTCGGTGCAAGTTACCACCGGAGCGATACTTTCTAGCGTGAAATGAAGGGCTTGGCGGGGGTACATGAACTTCCGCGCAACCCCTCATGGCGAGGCGGACTCAGAAGACCACGGTCTTGTTGCCGTAGACCAGAACGCGGGTTTCGACGTGCCAGGCGACGGCGCGGGAAAGTACGACCTCCTCCAGATCGCGACGGAACGGGCCCATGGGGCCGATGGCATCGCCGCTCGCCCTTGCAAAGAACGCGAGGACGGGGCACCCGCTCACAGTCTAGCCGCCAGTCCCCAAACTCCCGCTGTCTAAGACTTAATGCGCTAAATGAAGAAATCGTGCCAGACATATGACTCGGAATATCTGGTTGACAGCCCCGAGCCCCAATGCTAATGTTAATCTAGTGTTACATGACTAGTATGTCTATCATGTAAATGGTCATTAAGGCCTGATTTTCAACGCCTTGATTTCTCCCCCCGGTTGACAGTCAGCAAATCGTCTGACAGGAGCCTCGCAACAAATGGGAAAGCTAGTCTTGGTGCGTCACGGGAAAACCGTGCTTAACTCGCTGGATAGCGCAGAGAGACTGCGCGGCTGGATGGATGTACCTCTCGACGAACAGGGTTTGCGGGAAGCTGAGGAGACGGCTCAAAGGGTGGCTCAATATCCGGTGGCGCATATCTACTCCTCCGACCTTTACCGGGCGCGGCAGACAGCCGACGCCGTAGTGAAAGCAACCCTGGCGCCGATCCTGCATACTTCCGATCTGCGCCCATGGAATGTGGGAACGTTGGCGGGGCAGCGCGTGAAGGACATTCTGCCAATCCTCCAACAGCTCGAAGTTGATCCGTCACTGCCCGCACCCGGAGGCGAGTCCTTCCTTCAATTCTGTGACCGATATTCGCGGAAGCTCGAAGAACTACTCGACATCGCAAACCGCTCTAAGGCGTGCATCGTAGCCGTAACTCACGTGCGCAATCTTCTGGCCGCCCCAACTCTTCTTCGGGGCGGGAACAAAGGCCACATACCGGTTAGCGGCGGGCCGAAGACAGGTTCCCTGGTTTGGGTGGAAAAGAACGGCAACGGATGGAATCTCCGTGTGGATGAAGCTCCAGAGCCTGTCCAAGCGATGGGCAGGAAAGGCAAAAGTGCGCCTGTTTCTACCATGGACTTTGCGAGTCTAGCTGAACCGTTCTAGGCCTTGTCAATTGGCCGACTGCCAGGGATTAGCGCTTCAGTTCCTTCAGTATCTCGCGCGCGGCGTTGGCGCCTGAGCCGCCCGTCAGTCCTGCTCCCGGATGGGTACCGCTCCCGCATAAATACAAGCTCTGAATGGGCGTGCGGTAGCGCGCCCAATCGAGCAGCGGACGCATGGTGAAGAACTGGTCGAGCGCCAGTTCACCGTGAAAGATCTGCCCGCCGGTCATCCCGTAAACTTCCTCGAGGTCGCGGGGCGTGATGATCTGATGGGTCAGAATCAGTTCCGGCAGATTGGGCGCGTATTCCGCCAAAGTCTTCACCACAGTTTGGCCGAGCGCCTTGCGCTGCTCTTCCCAGTCTCCCTTTAGCCTGTAGGGCGCGTACTGCATGTAAATGGACATTACATGCTTGCCCTCAGGAGCGAGTGTGGGATCGGTCAGCGACGGAATCGTGGCTTCGAGATAGGGCTGCCGCGAGAAACTGCCGTACTTCGATTCGTCAAAGGCGCGCTCCAGATAATCAATTTCGTGGCCGATGTGAATACGGCCTTTGAGCGCGGAGGCGTCGCCGTTCTTGAGGGCGGTGAAAGTGGGCAAGCCGGCAAGCGCGAGATTGACTTTCGCCACCGTGCCATTGCCGCGGTAATGCTGGAGTTTCTGCACAAAGTCAGGCGACAGGTGGGTGGGATCGGTGAGCTTGAGCAGCGTGTGTTTCGGGTCGGCGTTGGAGATGACCGCCCGAGCCTGAATTTCTTCGCCGGTCGAGAGCAACACTCCGGTGGCAGCGCCATTCTGGACGCGAATTTCGATCACGTCGGCGCTGGTGCGGATTTCCGCTCCGGCAGCCTTGGCGGCCGATGCCATCGCCTGCGTGAGCGCTCCCATGCCGCCGGCGGCGAAGAACGCCGAGCCGGCAGGATGTGAATCTCCTGCCGCGCGAATCAGCAACACCAGCGCGCTTCCGGCAGACCAGGGGCCGAGGAACGTTCCGAAGACGCCGCGCGCCGCGATGACCGCCCGCAGCAGCTCGGTCTCGAAATACTCCGCCGCCAGATCGGCCACGGCCATCGGTCCCCAGCGCAGCAGGCGGTACATATCTTTCTTGCCCAGATTGCGGATCGCGCGCCCGGTCTTGAGCATGCTCCACAGATCGCCGCTCGAGGGATGGTCGATGTCAGGCGGCGTGGTGGCGAGGGCCTCGGCGATCACCTTGCTGATTTTGGCGAGCGACTGCTGAAATTCCAGATACTTCGCCGCATCTTTTCCGGAAAAGGCGGCAATCGCTTGCGCCGACTTGTCCGCATCCTGATAGAGCGTGAGGGCGCGGCCGTCGGGCGAAAGGGCGGTCGTGCACACTTCCGGAGTGATCAGCCGCAGCCCGTGCTGCTCCAATTGCATGTCCCGCACGACCTCCGGCCGGATCGGCCCGGCGGTGTGGGCCAGGGTGGAAACACGGAATCCGGGATGAAACTCGTCGGTCACCGCGGCGCCACCGACTTGCGCGTTGCGCTCGAGCACCAGGGGCTTGAATCCCGCTTTGGCGAGATAGAAGGCGGTGATGAGGCCGTTGTGGCCGCCGCCAATGATGACGATGTCTCTCTTGTCAGCCATAGATTGTTCCGAGACTGATGCCAACCCCGCGTCGCCTCTGGGATCTTAGCGGCTTGCCTTCGCGAACTCCGCGGTCAAGAGCTTTCTGAAACCAAAAGAGCTTTAACCGCGAAGGCCGCGAAGAACAGCCGCTAAGGTCGCGAAGAAAATCTCCCATAACCCAGATAGTCCTTACGCCGCTCCCTTGACGTCTTTCAGAATTTCCAGCGCCGCCAGTCTGCCGTTCGCGCCCATGATGCCGCCGCCCGGGTGGGTCGCGGAACCGCACATGTAGAGGTTCTTGAGCGGGGTGCGGTATTGCGCCCAGCCGGGCACCGGACGCAGGAAGAAAAGTTGTTCCAGCGAAAGCTCGCCCTGAAAGATATTGCCTTCGCTCAGTCCCCACTCGCGTTCGAGATCAAGCGGCGTGATCACCTGCTTGTGCAGGATGATGTTCTTCAGGTTGGGCGCGTACTGGGCGATGGTGTCCACGACCGTATTACCGAAGGCTTCTTTTTCGGTGTCCCAGTTGAGACCGGGACGCAGCTTGTACGGCGCATATTGCACGAAGCACGACAACACGTGCTTGCCGGGCGGCGCGACTGAAGGATCGGTGAGCGAAGGAATGACCATGTCAATGTACGGGTGACGCGAGAAGTTGCCGTACTTGGCGTCGTCGTAGGCGCGCTCCATGTACTCGACCGCGGGGGAAATCGAGATCGCTCCGCGCAGATGAGCGCCCGGTCCCGGCATGCACTTGAAGTCAGGCAGCGCGTCCAGCGCCATGTTGACCTTGCCGGAGGAGCCGCGGAATTTATAGCGGTTGACTTCTTCCAGGAAATCGCCGGGAAGGTGGTCAGCCGCGATGAACTTGGTGAATGTGAGCCGGGGATCGACGCTGGAGGAAATCACGTCGGCGTAGATGTCATCGCCGTTGGCCAGCACCACGCCCCTGGCCTTGCCGTTCTTCACGATGATCTGCGAAATCGCTGACTGGGTGCGGATTTCGACGCCCGCCTCGCGAGCGGCATCGGCGATGGCGTTCGAAATCGCTCCCGTCCCGCCGCGGGCGAATCCCCAGGCGCGGAACGCGCCGTCAATCTCTCCCATGTAGTGGTGCAGCAGGACATACGCCGTTCCCGGAGAGCGGACGCCGAGAAACGTGCCGATGATGCCGGATGCCGACATGGTCGCTTTCAGCACGTCGGTCTCGAACCATTGATCGAGAAAATCAATGGCGCTCATGGTCATGAGCTGCACCTGGTTGTACTTGTCGTAGCTCGCCATGTCCTGGAAGCGCCGGCCCAGGAATACGAGTTTCATCAGTTCGCGCGGATTGAGCGTGGTGGGATCGGGCGGCACCATGCTCAGAATCGGCTTGACGAAGCGGCACATGGCCTGCATCGCCTTGCCGAATTCGTCATAGGCTTCGGCGTCCACGCGGGAGTGGCGGGCGATTTCGCGGTGCGTCCTGCCGTGATCGTTCACGCGCCACAGGTAATCGCCGCTGGGCATGGGTGTGAATGTGCCGTCGAGGGGAAGAATCTCGAGGCCATGGCGGGGGAGATCGAGGTCGCGGATAATCTCCGGCCGCAGCAGCGAGACGACATAGGAGCAGACCGAGAACTTGAATCCGGGAAATACTTCTTCGGTACAGGCCGCGCCGCCCAGCACGTAGCGGCGTTCGAGCACGAGCACCTTCTTGCCCGCGCGCGCCAGATACGCGGCGTTGACCAGGCCGTTGTGGCCGCCGCCGATCACGATTACGTCGTAGGGTTGGGAAGCCACCAGCTTCTAGCTCCTAAGCTCCAGCTCTCAGCCCGCACTCAAAATCAAGAACGGGCGAAAGCGGTTGAAAGGGAAGACTTCCTATAAACGCTCAGAAACTGCAGACGTACGATAGCACTGGAGTGGCTCAGAGGCCACTGGGCAGGAGGCTCCAGCTTCTGAGGATGCTCCACAGCGATGGCAGGATGGCGCGCATGGTATCTCGAAGTCGAATGGCTATTCTAGCGGGAGTGGCGCGTTTTGTCTGCAAATTGGGCCGGAGAGGGCTATTCCCGTTCCGCATGTTCTGAATATGGAAACGTTGAGGGGGTAGTCCCCCTCCGAGAAAAGACAAGAAAAAGACACGAAGGAACCCTGCGATTCATCGCATCTTAGGGTGGTTGCGGTTACAATACGAGGGTGGGGTGTTCAGAGAAGCAGAATGAATAAGCGACTTTTGTGGATAGTTCCATGTGCGCTGCTCTGTGCTTCGTCACTTTCAGCGCTGGATTCCGATGGGCGGCCGCCGTTGAAGTTGGTGCCGGAGCCGAAGGAAGTGCAGTTGCGCGCCGGCGGGTTTCAGGTGGGGCCGCGGACCAGGATATTCGTGCAACTGGGGCATCAGTCGGAGGACCGGATTGCCGCTGAGACGCTGGCGGAGCAGGTCGAAGACCAGTCCGGGCTGCAGTTGGACATTGTGGGCATGAAGGCTGCGGGCAAGGCGGAAGGCGGCGCGATCGTGCTGGCGCGGTTGCAGGACAGGCGGGTTCGCCGGTTTCTGGCAGAGAAGGGTTTGAAAGCCGATGAAGCGGTGGGCGAGGATGGGTACCTGCTGTTTTCCGACAAGTCGCACTTGATCGTCGCGGCCAGGAGCGGGCAGGGACTGTTCTATGGGGTGCAGACGTTGCGGCAATTGTTGCAGCCGGCGGGCAAAGGGCTGATGTGCCCGGCGGTGGGGATTCGCGACTGGCCTGGTCTGGAGAAGAGCAGCCTGCGAGATGACGTGAGCCGCAGCGTGGTGCCGGAGTCCTTGATGAAGTTGCGCGGGCCGGGGGCGTAGAGGCCTCAGGCGTTGTGATAAGTTCAGCCGTCCCCTTGGGACGGTTTTTTCTTGCTCCCGGGAACCCGGCATTGACGTGCCGGGCTATTTTGAGACGCGCCTCTGCCGCGTAGTTTACGCAAATCCTGTGTCGCACTCCATCGAATCACATAGAATCCATCTATATTCCCGAGCTATGTTTTCTGAACGCACGAACTGGAAGCTGGCGCAAAACCGCTTAACCGAGGCGCTGGCAGAGGTGCGCGCGGGCGGGGCGAAGATTCTCGATCTGACGGTTTCGAATCCGACACGCGTGGGATTGGAATATGACTCGCGAGCGATTTTGGCAGCCCTCAGTTCGCCGCGGGCGCTCGATTACGATCCGCAGGCCAAAGGGCTGCTGCAGGCTCGGCAGGCGGTGGCGGGATATTACCGCGACCAGCATGGAATGCGCGAACTGGATGCGGAACGTATCGTTCTGACCACGAGCACGAGCGAGGGATATTCGTTCGTGTTTCGCCTGCTGTCGAATGCCGGGGATGAGTTGCTGGTGCCGAAGCCGAGTTATCCGCTGTTTGAATTTCTCGCCGATTTAGAGGACGTGAAGCTGGTGGCGTATCCGCTGATTTATGACCATGGGTGGCAGATGGATTTCCCGTCGCTGGAGAAAGCGGTGACCGCGCGGACGCGGGGCGTGGTGGTGGTACATCCGAATAACCCGACGGGGTCGTATGTGAAGACGGGGGAGTTCGGGCCGCTGAATTCCTTTTGTCGCGAGCATGGCCTGGCTTTGATCGTGGATGAAGTGTTTCTGGACTATTGGTTGGAGCCCTCGGGGGCTATAGCCCCAGCTCAAAAGGAGCACAATCGCAGCGCTGAAAGCGCTGCGCCACCCAAAAGCAGAGTCGGCAGCCGGAAGCCGGCTAGTTTCGCGGGGAATCGCGATGTGCTGACGTTCACGCTGAGCGGAGTTTCGAAGATTTCGGCTCTGCCGCAGATGAAAGTGGCGTGGCTGGTGACGAGCGGGCCAGAGGATGAAGTCGCCGCCTCGACGGCGCGGTTGGAAGTGATTGCCGATACCTATCTTTCGATGAATGCGCCAATTCAGTGGGCCGTGCCGGCGCTGTTGGAACAACGGGAGAATATCCAGCGGCAGTTGCTGGATCGGGTGGGTAGAAATCTTGCCGAGCTGGACCGTCAGCTTGCGGGGCAGGAGGTTTGTCAGCGGCTGAGCGTTGAGGGCGGGTGGTACGGGGTGTTGCGGGTTCCGGTGACACGGTCCGATGAAGATTTGGCGATTGAGTTGGTGCGGGAGAAGTCAGTCGTGGTGCATCCGGGGCATTTCTACGATTTTCCCAGCGACGGATATCTGGTGCTGAGTTTGATTGCGCCGGAGGGAGAGTTCGGGGAGGGGATCGGCAGGGTGTTGGAGCATCTGAACTGAAGACAGCCGCCCCCGGGATGCTAAGCGCAACTTCCGCCGTTCTGAGTGGTTATAGTAGAAGATTATGGACAAGCACCGGAACGTAGTGCCCCTGCCCGCCCACGCAGAGTCATCCAGGCTTACCCGCCGGCAGGTCATGCAGGGTACGGTCGCCGTTGTCGCTTCGTCGCTGTTGCCGGGATGCGGTTCTTCGAATAGCACCAGCGTTCCGCCGCCTGCAAATCCGCAGCCTGTGCCCACCGGGCCTTTGACTCAGGCGTCCTTAACCGTCACTGCCACAGCCGCGGGCTCCATTGGCCCCGCGTTCGCAGGGCTTTCCTACGAGAAGTCCAAACTTTACTCGCCGATCTTCACCGCCTCCAACAGCGACCTAATCGGCATGTTCCAGCGCCTCGGTCCAAGCGTTCCGCGTGTCGGGGGGAACTCGGTGGACAGGAACGTGTGGACGCCGAACGGTGCGGGCCAGACCTCCGGCCAGATCGCACCCAGCGACGTTGACTCGCTTGCTGCCTTCGTGAAGGCCGCGGGCTGGCAGTGCCTCTACGGCATCAACCTGGGCGGAGCTGCCACGGGCGCGACGACACCCGCGCTGGCTGCAGCCGAGGTTGCCTACGCCGCCCAACAGTTCGGTTCGTCGCTGCTCGGTATCGAGATCGGCAATGAGCCCGATCTCTACGGAGATACGGGCAACTACTTCGCAGGCAACTGGTCGCTTTCCCAGTTCCTTACTCTCTGGGGCCAGTTCCGAGCGGCCATTCTTGCCAGCACGCCCAGCGTACCGATCACTGGACCGGCTGACGCGAGCAACGAGTCGAAATGGACCGTTCCGTTCGGCCAGACCGTGACCAAAAACGAGATTACGCTGCTCACCCAGCACTACTATCGCGCCAACGGCCAGCTGCCCACTTCTACCGGGGCGTATCTCATCTCGCCCGACCCGACGCTGATCGCAGATCTTGCGACCCTTGAGGCCGGTGCTCAGGGCATCGGCGTCCCCTACCGGATGTCGGAATGCAACTCCTTTTACAACGGCGGATCGAGCGGCGTCAGCGACTCCTACGCCTCCTCGCTGTGGGTCATCGACTACCTTTTCAACTGCGCCCAAGGCGGAGCCTCGGGCGTGAACTTCCATGGTGGCGGCGACGGGCCGGGATACACGCCGATCGCGGACAACAACGGAAGCGTGGTCGGCGCGCGTCCCGAGTTCTACGGCATTCTCCTCTTCACTCTCGCCGGCCAGGGCACTCTTTACACAACTCAGATCTCGGCCGGATCGCTCAACGTCACCGCCTACGCGGTCAAGGCATCTTCGGGCGGCCTCAACCTCATTGTCGTCAGCAAGGATCTCACTCAGAATCTCCAACTCACGACGCAACTTCCCCAGAGCGCCGCTTCCGCCACACTCCTCGCCATGACCCAGCTCACGAGCGGAGCCGCGGGGCCAGACCTCTCGGCAACCTCGGGCGTCACCATCCAGGACGCCAGCGTCAACCCGGACGGCACATTCGCTCCATCAGCCGCCTACACGCTCAACCCTAGTGGCTCCCAAATCACCTGCTATGTTCCGGCCCTGAGCGCGGTTCTGATTCAGATCGCCTAGAGCCATGCCCGAATGACGAGCGTCCTGCCCACTACTTGCCTCAATCCATTCAGGAGAACTGCGCTAACCCATTCTGTGCCTCTTCGCGGATCGGGGTGAGCCTGCCGTAGCTTAGCCGATGTGGCGCAATCCTTGCACGATGTTGATGCGTGAGACGCGATAGGAAGGAATGGCTGCACTCACTACGGCTGCGAAGCCAGCCACTGGCAGAGACACCACAAGCGTAGTGACAGGAATCTTCAGCCGGACAGCGAAGGCTCCGGCGGCGCGGGAGTGAACCATGGCAAAAACCAGGCCGTAAGCCCCCAGCGTTCCGAACAGCCAGCCGCAGACAGTCAGGGTGAACGTCTCTCCCAGGAACAACATCCGAATAAGCCGCGGCGCAAATCCCAGATGGTCATCATCAGGGTGAGCAGCAGGAAAGAAAAGCCGAGACTGAGGATGGTCAGGATGCTGCGCCGCTTGTTTCGCCAGACATTGCGGGCGGCAAATTGCGGCAGGTTCACAGCATTTCCTCCATACTCATAGACACCAGCGCAGCATGGATTGTGCCTTCGCGGCTGCGAGTGTAACAGTATCGCTGAAAGCGCGTCGCAGTCCCGTGGCTCGACGGATCAGTGGGATGAATTCTAACGCTTGACGAGAAAGGGATTGCTCTCTCTTTCCTCGCCGATGGTCGTGAGCTCGCCGTGGCCGGGGATGACTACCGTTTCGTCGGGCAGGGCAAGGACCGTGTCGTGCAGCGAACGCATGATCTTCTGCATGGAGCCGCCGGGGAGATCGGTGCGGCCGATGGAGCCGGCGAACAGCGTGTCGCCGGCAATGAGTTTCTTTTCTGCTTCAAAATAGAGACAGATGCTGCCTTCGGTGTGGCCGGGCGTGTGCAGGATGCTGGCGCTGTGCGAACCGGCGGCGACCGCGTCTCCGGTCGAGATGCTGCGATCAATCTCGACTTTACCGGGCGAGGCCATGCCGATCCAGGCGGCCTGCGCGTCGAGCATTTTGAGCAGGGCATAGTCGTTCTGGTTGAGCAGGATGGGGGCGCCGGTCGCGGCGCGGAGTTTCATGGCTCCGCCGACGTGGTCAATGTGCGCGTGAGTGATGACGATCTGCTTGACTTCGAGATTGTGCTTGCGGATGAGGGCAAGGACGTCGTTGATGTCGTCGCCGGGGTCGATGACCATGGCTTCGTGGGTAGCCTCGTCGCCGATGACGGAGCAGTTGCATTGCAGCGGGCCGACGGGGAGGATTTCGTGGATCATGGATTTATTGTAGCGAGTTTGGTTGTAAACCACTGGCCACGGATGCGCACGGATTTCCACGGATCAAGGAGCAATAAGACAGCACCCGCATTTTGGTCTGTGCAAGTCCGTGTTGATCCGTGGCAGGAGATTTTCTTCGGCCCGCACCGCGGGCACTTGCGCGGGAGCGGCATCGGGGAGACAATACTGGCCGTTGGGAGGGCGTGTGGCGAAATATCGTCAGCCTGGTTATCAGGACCGCGACCGGGAATCGAAGAATCAAGAGCCGCGCGGAGAAGGGAAGCGGAAACCGCCCCCGGAGCGCACCAGCGGCCCGCCGCGATGGGACCACGCCCTTGGGCCGAAGCCCGTGAATTTGCCGGGGACGCGGGCGGTCTCGCGGTGCGCGCAGTGCGGAACCGTGCTCGATGGAACGGCGACGCTCGGGACTTGTCCGAAATGCGGGTTCGAACTGCATTCCTGCAAGCAGTGCATGTATTTCGATCCTGGAAGCCGTTTCGAGTGCATGCAGCCGGTGAAGGAGCGAGTGGCCAAGAAAGATGCGCGCAACGAATGCGCGTCCTACGACATTCGTGTGACGCGGGAAAAGGAAACGTCAACGCCTGCCAGCCTGCGCCCGAACGACGCGCGGGCGGCGTTTGAAAATCTGTTCAAAAAATAGAAAGGCAGACCTCGGACTTCGGACCTCAGACCTCAGACCTCGGGCTTCAGACCTCAGACCCCAGCTGCTAGGCGTGGGGCTTGCCGCAGTCTCACAGCCAGCGGAGCTACGCTCCGCCGGACAGCCGAGAGCCTGCCCTGAGCCCGTCGAAGGGACGGCTGTCCCATATGAGCATTTTCGGCCGAGGTTTGAGGTCTGACGTCTGAGGTCCGAGGTCCGAGGTCCGGTTTTCACGGTTTCTGCGTTGGCCGGATAAGAATCTCACTTACAAAAGATTGCGGGGCTTGCGTCACCAGCATGGCGACGGTGTAAGCGATGTCGTCCGGCTGAAGCATTTTGCGCGGGTCCTTGCCCGCGTGCGGGCTGAGTTCGGTTTCGGTCGAGCCCGGGCAAATCACGCACACGCGGATATTGTGGCTGCGCAGCTCTTCGGCCACCGAATAAGTGAGGCCGTTGAGTCCCCACTTGGATGCGGCGTAGGCGGCGCCGTTGGGCAGTGCGTTTTTTCCGGCGAGGGAAGAGATGTTGATGATGTGGCCGGAGTAGGCGCGAATCATGAGCGGGGCGAAGGCGCGGATGGTGTAATAGACGCCACGCAGGTTGGTGTTGAGGATGCGGTCCCAATCGTCCGGCAGGAGATTGTGCAGCGGCTCGTGGAAACCGCCGACGCCGGCGTTGTTGACCAGGATGTCGAGGCGGCCGAAGGTGCTGTTCACGCGGGTGGCAGCATATTCGAGTTGATGCAGGATGGTGACGTCGCAGGGAATTACTTCGACCTTTCCGCCGAAGCTGAGAATGGTCTGCGCCGTGGCGTCGAGAGTGGCCTGGGTGCGCCCGCAGAGAACGGCGGTAGCGCCGAATTGGGCGAGTTGGCGGGCGATCGCGGCGCCGATGCCGCGGCCTGCCCCGGTGATGACTGCAACTTGTCCGGCTAAAGGATGCGCGGTGTCCATAAGAAAAGGCTCTCCCGGAATCGGGTAGGGTGGCAGGGGGCGGATGGGGACATCCGACGCGTCTGCTAGACGCATCTTACCAATAAAGTGAAGGATGATTGGGAAGTCGCTTGCCTTCGGGAGAATAGGTACTTATAATCCGGCCAACCGGGAAAAAGGGTCAGCCGCTTCTGCGTGCCAGCAGGTCACCCCTGGTCCCGGGGTCACCTGCCAGGAAGCCCGGCATTCCAAAGCAGGATCCGAACGCAAAGCGGTCCAGGCGGAATGCAGTTGCTGCGTAGTCTGAAAAGAAAACGATTCCCAAAAAGAGCTATTTCCCGAATGTCCAAGGAGCCATTCTGATGAAAAAGATTCTGCTTGCGGTTGTGCTTGGGGTTGCAGTAGTGGCGGCGGCACAGGATGCTGCGCAGCCAGCGCAGGGCCAACCGGCAGCGCCGTCCCAAACGGCTCAACCCGCGCAGCCGGCACAGGGACAACAACCGGCGGCGCCATCCCAACCGGCCCAACCCTCCGCGCAGCCAGCACAGGGACAAGCGGCAGCGCCGTCCCAAGCGGCTCAACCGTCCGCACAGCCGGCACAGGGACAAGCGGCGGCCCCGGCAGCCGCGCCCCAGGCTGCGCCGGTGATCAAGGATCCTGCCGAGTACAACGCCTACGTCAACGCGATTCAGCAGACCGATCCCAACGCGAAGATCAGCGGCCTGGAAGCGTTTGTCACCCAGTATCCCAACAGCATCATGAAGAACCAGGCGCTGGAAATCCTGATGGGCACCTACCAGCAGACCAACAACGTCAAAAAGACGATGGAGACGGCCACGAAGCTGGTAACGGCGGATCCTTGCCAGGTGCGGGCGCTAACGCTGCTGGCTTACTTCGACCGCGTGCTGGCGCAAGGCGGAGACCCCAACGGGAAGCAGTTGCTGGTCGATGGCAAGAAGTACGGCGACCAGGGATTGGGCTGCCTGCCCAAGTTCAACAAGCCCGATAACACGTCGGATGCGGACTTCGAAAAACTGAAGGCGCAGATGACTGGAATCTTCAAGGCTGCGAAGGGCATCGCGGAATTAACGGACAAGGACAACGCAAGCGCGGCCCCGGATCTGCGCGCGGCAGTAGATGCCAATGCCGACTCACAGAAGGATTTCAGCTTGGTCTATCCGCTGGCGCTGGCGTATCTGGGACTGACGCCGCCGGATTATCAGAACGGTATCTGGTTCGCTGCGCGAGCGGCGGCAATAGCACCGCCGACGGCGCAGGCGCAAATTGAGAAATACGCCCATGGCCAGTACATAAAGTATCGCCAGGATGAAGAAGGGTGGCCGGAAACCCTTGCAGCAGCCAAGGCCGGCGCCGCCCAGGTTCCAATCAAGCCGCCCCTGACTCCTGCAGATCAGGCGCACAGAATGGTACAGGCGACGGCAGATCCCGTGTGTACTCCTCCGAAGGAAGGTTGCGAAGGCAAGCTGCACCCCGAGAAGATGGATTTCGCGCAGTGGGAGTTCATTCTTTCCAACGGCAGCCAGGAAGATCAGGATACGGTTTGGAATGCCATCAAGGGCAAAGCGGTGAAGATGAACGGCACGGTCATCAAGGCAACGACAGATCAGTGCGAGGTTCATGCCGCCGTTCGATCATGCGAGGCTCAGTTTTATATCGCTGGCAGCCTGGATGACATCGAAGCCAAGAAACCAGACATCACTCTCACCTTCGACGACAAACTTCCCATGAAGCTGATTCCGAAGGAAGGAGCCAGCCAGGATTTCCAGGGCAACCCGGTTTCTTACACACCGAATCCCTTCATGATGACGATGGAAAAGGGGATGCTGCCCAAGCCCAAACCCACAGCTCCGGTCCACAAGCCGCCGGTTCACAAGCCCGCAGCGCAGTGACGCTGCGGAAAGATTCAGCAAAAGGCAGCCCGCACGGGCTGCCTTAGTTTTTGGTGCGGCCATGGGGAGCGAACAGCGGCCGACGAGTATCTTCAGCGGACGATCTTCTTTTCCAGAGTCATGGGGCGGGCGCTGCGGGGCGGACGCTTGACGCCTTCGCGGAGCTGGCGGGCGTCAATTTTCAGTTCATTGATAGTGCGGCTGAGGGTGTTGCGGTGCATGCCCAGCTCGCGCGCGGCGCGACACTGGTTGCCTTTGTTCTCCTGGAGCACGGTGAGGATGAAGCGTTTCTTGAATTCACGCACTCCTTCCGAGTAGAGGATGTTGCTCTTGTACATTTGCAGGACGAGTGCTTCTAATTGGTCTTTCACGATGAAATCTCTCTTCGTATGAATTTTTTCAGCGCAGCTTCTATTTCTTCGGCGGAGCCAACTTCGGCGGGGCGTTGTGGAGCAGATCCAGACCCTGATAGAAGCGGGCGCGCAATTCTCCCGGCGCCAGCCAGATGGCGGCCCGGCCCACAACCAGGAAATAAGGCGCCAGTTGCGAATTACCCAGCAACTTGGAAGTGGGAGCAAACGCCGTCATACCCATCAGGATCACTGCTACCATCAATCCGCCCTTCAGCAGCCCCAAGAGTCCGCCGAGGAAACGGTCTAAACCGCTGAGTCCGGCCTCTTTCATCAACCAGCGGGCGATCCTGGCGGCGGCGCCGAACAGGAGCACGATGGCAAAAAAAATGACAAGGAAGCCAAGAATCTCAGCCAACCATGGGTTCTTTAGAAACGATTCCAGCCACTCCGCGAGGCTGTGATACTGCCAAGCCGCCACGAGGTAGCCAACAACCAGTCCAGCGATCGTCAGGGCTTCAGAAAAAAAGCCCTGCATGGCCGCAGTTACGACGTTGAGAAGCACTAATGTGCAAATGATCCAGTCCGCCGCGGTCATGGACCGCTCCCGCGGTGGGACAATATACCAGACATTGTGTCAGACATCCAGTTTATGCCCCGTAAGCTGGAAGTAGGCCTCAAGGTACTTTTCGCTGGTGTGCCGCGCCACATCGGGGGGGAGAGCCGGCGCGGGCGGTTGCTTGTTCCAGCGAATTTGCTCGAGGTAATCACGAACATACTGCTTGTCGTACGATTCCTGCGACCGGCCCGGAGCATACTTGGAGGCGGGCCAGAAGCGGGAAGAATCGGGTGTAAGGACCTCATCGGCGAGGGTGATGCCCTTGGCGGTGCGTCCAAACTCAAACTTGGTGTCGGCGATGATGATGCCGCGCTGGCGGGCATACGCTGCAGCTTTCTTGTACACGCGCAGCGAGAGGTCGCGCAGGTAGCTTGCGGTTTCGACGCCCACAATCTCGCACATGGCGTCGAAGGAAATGTTTTCGTCGTGCCCGGTCACGGCTTTGGTGGCGGGAGTGAAGATGGGCTCTGGCAGGGCGTCGGATTCCTGCAGATTTCCCGGCAGCTTAATGCCGCAGACCTTGCCCGTGGCCTTGTATTCTTTCCAGGCCGAACCAGAGATATAGCCGCGCACCACGCACTCGACCGGGAACATGTCGGCGCGCTGGACCAGCATGGAGCGGCCGCGCAACTGGTCGGCGTATTTGCGGACCGACGGCGGGTATTGCTCTACATCGGCCGTAATCAGGTGGTTGGGGACGATCTCGGCCAGGAAATCGAACCAGAACAATGAGATCTGGCTGAGCACGCATCCTTTGTGAGGGATGCCGGTAGCCAGAATGTAGTCGAAGGCAGAGATGCGGTCGGTGGCGACAAAAAGCAACTGCTGGTCGCCGATGGCGTAGACGTCACGCACCTTGCCGCTGGCGTGAAGCTGAAGGTCCGGGAGATCAGTTTGTAAGAGGACGGAATCGAGAAGTCCTGGGCTCATGGTGAAATTTTACAGTTAAGGAGCGAGGCGTATTCTAACTGGTCAGAAAATTTTGTCAACGATTGTAATCACGCGGTATGTGGGAATTCCTAAGTCCGTTGAAGAGAATGAGATTGCAGCCAGCAACGCCCGAAAAAAGGCGCCACACAACGGCTGTGGCGAACCGGCTTGTGGAAAAGCTGAGGATGGAAGTGGATAACGTGGACAGGACAGCTCTTGACCACACATTTTGAGTCGGCCACTGGAATGCCGCAGGCTCCCGCCAGTGCATGCCGTCCCGCAGTTATCGCCCCGCCTCTTGCGCTCCGAAGCGCACAGAGACGAGTTTGGAGACGCCGGGTTCCTGCATGGTTACGCCGTACAGCACGGGCGCGATGCCCATTGTTTTCTTGCTGTGGGTGATGAGCACGAACTGGGTCTGCACGCTCATTTCCCGGACCAGTTCGGTGAAGCGGCCGATGTTGGCTTCGTCGAGCGGTGCGTCCACCTCGTCGAGAATGCAGAAGGGGCTGGGCGTGTACTGGAAGATGCCGACCAGCAGCGCCAGCGCGGTTAGCGCCTTTTCGCCGCCGGAGAGCAGCAGAACATTTTGCAGGCGCTTGCCCGGAGGCGAGGCCACAACGTCAATGCCGCTCTCGGCGCTGTTTTCTTCGTCAGTGAGCTTCATGAAGGCGTGGCCGCCGCCAAATAGTTTCTTGAACGTCGCCTGGAAGTTTTCGTTGATCTTGGCGAAGGCCTCTTCGAATTTCTGCCGTGAAATCTGATCGATCTCGCGAATTGTAGCCGTAGTGTTTTCAATCGAGGCGATCAAGTCTTTGCGCTGGGTGTCGAGGAACGTGTGGCGCTTGACGGTTTCTTTATATTCTTCCAGCGCCATCATGTTGACCGGGCCCATGGCCTCGAGCTTGGCGCGCATGTCGCGGTAGAGCTGATCTTCGGCGGCGAGTTGCTCGCCGGTGACGGCGGTCAGAGTGGTATCGGCCAGCAGCGCGGCACGCTCGATTCCGAGCTCGTTCAGGCAGGTTTCGGACATATACTGCGCGTCGGATTGGAGCTTGGCGGCGGCGGCCGAGAGTTCGCCGCGGCGGTCGCGAGCCTGGTCGAGAAGCAGGCGGCTGCCGCGCAAGAGACCGTCAATTTCGGCGAGGCGCGCGCGGAGCTGTTCGGTCTCAAATTGCAGCAGGCCTTCGCGAGCCTGTGCGGCGTTGCGCTCGGCGTCGAGATCGGCGGCTTGCTGGGCAAGGTGCTCGTTCTCCGTCTCACGCTGCATTTTTTCGGCGGCGGCGGCTTCGATCTGCGATGCCAGAGCGTAGACGCGCTCGTCCATCTCGGCGAAAAGAGACTCGATGCGCTCCAGAACAGCGGCGGCCGAGCGGTGACGCTCCTCGAGAGTGGCGACGCGGGCGGCATGCTGCGAAGTCGTCTGAGCAGCTTGTTCGCGAAGCTGGCGGAGCGCGGTGAGTGATTCCTGCGCGGCGGCGATCTGCTGTTCCAATTGGATGAGTTCGTCCTCGAGCGCCGCAATTTCGGATTGGCGGGCGGCGACGGTCGCTTCCTGTTCGGCGCGATCCGCGGCCAGGTGGCGCTGTTCGAGTTGACAGAGGCTGAGGCGTTCGCCGACGCGCGTCATCTCGGCGTCGAGCTGCTGCAGCATGTGGCCGGACGTCATGGCCTGGTGTTCCGCCTCGCGTTTTTCAGTTTCCAGGCGATCGAGCAGGGAAGAGAGGTCTCTGATTTCGCGGCCCAGGGTGAGCACGCGCATTTCTTCGTCGCGCAGGGCGCGTTCCAGATCCTCGAGCAGGCGCAGGACTTCCCGCAGCTCGCGCTTCATGGAGAGCGGGCCTTCGGCGCGCTGCTTGCCGCCGGTCACGGTCACGTTGTGGAAGCATTCCCCGGACTGGGAAAGAAAGAAGGCGTCGGGATTTTCCAAGGCCAGGCCGCGGGCCACTCCGGATTCGGGCACGATGTAGCCGTCGCGCAGCTTGGGAAGAATTACTTCGAGCGATTTGCCGAAGCCGTTGAGTACACGAATGGTGTGTTTGAGAGGAATAATCTGGGCCGCGGGCGGCGCGCAGTGCGCGGCCTCATCCAGCACAAAAGAAAACTTCGCCTGCGCGTCCTCAGGGTGGACGAGGAAGGTGGCGCGGCCGTCCACGTCGGTGCGCAGCATGCGCAAGCCCTCGTCGGCGGCATCCCAGGATTTGACCACGACGTAGTTCAGCTCGTCGCGCAGGAAATCTTCCACGACCCGCTCGAACCGCGGTTCGACTTCGAGGAAGTCGGCGAGTACGCCCACGGGCGCGCTGATTCCGTGCATCACGCCGGATTGGAAAAGCCGGCGGACGGACTCGGTCGAGTATCCGTGCTCGGCGATGACCGCTTCGAGCGAGCCTTTCTTGCCGAGCGCCGTGGCATATTCGGCACGGAGGACGTCGAGGTTGGTCTTGGCCCTTGTTTCTTCCAGCCGCATCGATTCGACCAGGCGGCGAACCTGGCTGATTTCTTCCGTGATGCCGTTCACGCGCTGGCTGACGGTTTCAAATTCGAGAGCGAGTTGGCCGCGCTGGCAGCCGAAAGCCTCCACCTGGACGCTGGCGTGGGTGATCTCGGCTTCGAGACGGCGGGCGTCGCGGAGGGCGCCGGCCAGGCGCTCTTCGGCCTGGGCGAGCTGGTTGCGCAGGCGTGACGCGGACGAGACCGTGTCGAAGATCGCGACCCGCGACTCTTCCTGCTGGCGCTCGATTTCCGCCAGATTCGCAGCTGCGGCTGCGGCGTCCTGCTGGCAAAGGGCAAGATCGCTCTGGGCGGCGGCGAGGTCGGCAGCCGCAGATTCGAGGATCTGGCGGTTCGAATCACACTCGGCTTCGAGCGCGGTGAGACGATGGCGGGCCTGGGCTAACTCGGCTTCGGCCGAGGCCGATCGCACTAGCAGCTCGGCGCAACGTTCTTCGTTGTGGCGGCGCCGGGCCTGGGCGCGGTCGATTTCGAGGACGATCTGGCCGATGCGGTCGCGATTCTCGCGCAATTCGGTTTCGATGGCGTATCCACGCTGCGTGCGCTCGGCGTGCTCGGATTCGAGTTGTTGCACTTCCGCCGTGCGGTGCTGCATTTCCTCAGCCAGCGCGTTGAGCTGGGAGTCGAGTTCGGCGCTCTCCTGTTCGACGGCAGCGAACTTGCTGGCCAGAACCAGGCGCAGCTTGGCCCGCATTTCCTCACGCAGCCGGGCATATCGCTCGGCTTTCGATGCCTGCCGCTTCAGCGAATTCATCTGGCGTGTGACTTCGTCGAAGATGTCGTTCACCCGAGCCAGGTTCAGCTTGGCGTCTTCCAGGCGTGCTTCGGCGAGGCGTTTCTTGGTCTTGAACTTGGTGATGCCGGCCGCTTCCTCAAGAATGGCCCGGCGGTCCGTGGGGCGGCTGCTCAGAATCTGGCCAATGCGTCCCTGCTCGATGAGCGCGTAAGACTCGGGGCCCAGGCCGGTGCCCATGAACAGTTCCTGAATGTCGCGGAGGCGGCAGAGCTTGCCGTTGAGCAGATATTCGCTGTCGCCGGAGCGGAACAGGCGGCGGGTGACGACAATTTCTCCGTGATGGAACTGTTGCTGGTTGAACTTGCGGCGGCGAATCTTGAGCACGACGTGCGGGGCAGCGGTTCCGGCCGCCGCAGCGGTCGCGGGCGCGGTCACGTTGTGGACTGGCAAAGCGAAAATCGGCTCGTCGTCAGGGAAGGCAACGGCGATGGTGTTGATCTTCCAGCGGGGAACTTCTACTTCTTCCAGCTTGCCGGGCTGAGCGTCTTCGATCGCGCTCTCGGTGTCGTGGGCGGCGCGGGCGCGGAGGGCGGCTTCGTCCCAGTCGTCGGTGAGGTGACCTTCAGCCGAGTCGGGCATGTCATCTTGAATTTCGATTTCCGTGGGCGCGCTGGCGTCGGCGCCTTTGTAGGCTTCTGGGTCGATCAGCGTAAGCGAAACTTCAGCCATGCCCGTGGGCTTGCGGTCGTGCGTGCCGGCGAAGATGACGTCTTCCATGCGCGAACCGCGCAACGTCTTCGCCGACTGCTCGCCCAGCACCCAGGAAATGGCATCGGCAATATTGGACTTGCCGCAGCCGTTGGGGCCGATGATGGCCGCAATGCCGTCCCCGTGGAACTTGAGTTCGGTGCGGTCGCAGAACGACTTGAACCCCAGAATCTGAAGCTTCTTCAGTTTGAGCAACTTGGACTCCTTAAAACCAGTGGCCAGTGGTCAGTGATCAGTGGCCGGATACCTGCTCTTCGCGTTCTTTGCGGAACGTGTTTTCTTTCCTCTGCAGCCACCAAAGCATGTCGGCGCGAATCTGTTTACCAGGTAGATTCCTCCTCCTGCCCAGCGCCTGCGCAAACCTCAACCCTCCCGTTTCTCGCCCCCGGCTGGACAGGGCGGACACAGATTGAAGCTACTGTAACGGCGAAAACAGGCCGGGGTCAAGCAATATAACACTATATATGGTATGGCCTTACGGGCGACCGCGTTGGGTTGCACACACATTGCAGCAGAGGGCCAGTTTCTGTACGGAGGAAAGACGAGGTGGGAGAACCGCGAGAGCAAGATAAGGCTAGCGCAAGCGATCAATGAGTGCAATAGGGACGTTACGCCAGTTGACGAAGGGCCGCGTTACAATTGCTCAACGTGACGAACTTTTCCGACTGGCCAGAGTGGTTGAAAGTCCTCGTTCTTGTGCCACACGGCATTCTCGCATCCGTGGCCTGTTGGTTATGGTGGCCGAAGTCAAGAAAAGAGTGGCGCAGGTTCGGATTTGTGGTTGCGTACCTACTCGTGTTCTATGTGGTCATGCGCTACCTCTTTGAAATGAAGGAATTCAAGTAGTTGACGCGAACAGGCGATTACACTCAAACCGGTCAATGACGGCGATGGCAACGTCATTAGTTGTTGCTCGCAGAGCGCCCACTCCTCCAGCAAATCCTGCTGCCGTTCTCCACGTCTCGCGGCTTGCCCGGGTGGTAAAGTTGGCCTCATGGTCGGCACCACGAATCGCGAAAACTTTGAGGAGGTTGTGGAGTGGGCCTACAGCACCCTGCCGCAGAAGATACGGGACCTTCCAGATTTCCCCGGCATTCAAGTGGTGGACGAGCCTCCTGCGGAGGTATTGGAGGACATATCGAAGAAAAAGAGATGGCGCGGTGGAACTGAGTTGTTGGGGTTGTACAGCGGCACATTCCGGACGAAACGGTCGTTCAACCAGTTGAGCTCTGCTCCCGACTTGATATTTGTTTTTCGCGGCCCCATTCTGCGGTGTTCAAAGGGAGATTTGCGAACCGAAGTGAAACGGGTGGTCTGGCATGAGGTGGCACACTGGCTCGGCTACGAAACCGAGGAGCAGGTGAAAGCCTTGGGTTTATGAGAGTTGGGGATTGCTCCAGCCGAGCTTCTCTCGGCAAGGCCGGGTCAGAGACCCGGCCCCACACAACCCACGCCTCGCTTTGCTCGGCGGGACGGACGAATGCGTCCGTCCCTACACAAGCTACGCTCCCAACTTCTCGAAGAACAGGCAGATCGTTTCGATCCCGCGGTAGAAGTTCGGGATGTGGAACTTCTCGTTGGGGGCGTGGAGGTTGTCGTCGGGCAGTCCGAAGCCCATCATCACGCTGGGAATTTTCAGCACGTCCTGAAAGCCGGTGACGATGGGGATCGAGCCGCCGCTGCGGATGAAGACCGTGTCTTTCTTGAACACGTCGTGCAGCGACTCGGTTGCGGCTTTGATGTACCTGTTGTCGGTGCCGACGACGGCGGCCGGGCCCTTGCTCCAGACTTTGATTTTCGTCTCGATGCCCTTGGGCGTGAGTTTCTTCACGTAGGCGGTGTATTTCTTGAGGATGTCGTCGGCGTCCTGGTTGGGAACGAGGCGCATGGAAACTTTGGCCTGCGCTTTCGCCGGGATTACGGTCTTGGCGCCGGCGGCGATGAAGCCTCCGGGCATGCCGTGGACTTCGAGCGTGGGGCGTGCCCACGTGCGATAGAGAACGGAGAAGCCCGGCTCTCCGGTGAGAACCTTGGAGCCGACTTCGGTTTTGCGATAGTGCTCTTCGTTGAAAGGCAGGCGCTTCCAGGCTTTGAGTTCATCCTTGGTCGGGGCTTTCACGCCTTTGTAGAAGCCGGGGATCAGAATTTTGCCTTTGGAGTCTTTCAGCTTGCTGATGATTTCGATCAGGGCGAAGAAAGGATTGGGCGCGGCGCCTCCATACACGCCGGAGTGCAGGTCAGTCTTGGCGCCCTTGGCCTCGATTTCGGTGTAGACCAGCCCGCGCAGGCCGACGCAGAGCGTGGGGAGATCGGGAGCGAAAAGTTCGGTGTCGCAGACCAGCGCGAAGTCAGCTTTCAGCTTGGCTTTCTGCTTGACGATGTATTCATCGATGGATTCGCCGCCGACTTCTTCTTCGCCTTCGAAAATCACTTTCACGTTGATGGGCAGCTTGCCGCCGTTGGCCTGCATGAGCGATTCCAGGGCTTTGACTTCCATCCAGAGCTGACCTTTGTCATCGACCGCGCCGCGGGCGTAGATGTTGTTGTTACGCTCCGTAGGTTCGAACGGCGGCGTGTGCCACTCGTCGAGCGGCTCGGCGGGCTGGACGTCGTAGTGGGCATAGCAGAGAACGGTCGGCTTGCCCGCCGCATGCAGCCAATCTGCGTAAATGAGGGGATGTCCTTTCGTCGGGATGATCTCGACATTTTCCATGCCGATGCGGCGCAGTTCGTTGGCCACGAAATCGGCGGCCTTCTGGATGTCGGGCTTGTGCTCGTCGAGCGTGCTGACGCTGGGGATGCGGAGAAGATCTTTCAGTTCGTTCAGGAAGCGCTGCTGATTACTGCGGGCAAAATCAACTGCGGGAGAGGCCATGGTAGATCCTTTCTGTGATCTGGGCGGACAACGCGTGATAGCGGATTCAGGGTGCCGCGCAAACTAGTCAGTATAACGCGATAGGGGCGGCTGCGTCGGGGCAAGACGTCTAGGGTGTCTAAGCGGAGAACCTGCCAGGAGTGAAGGGATTCAGATCGTATTCGGGTTTGCGGCCTTCAATCACATCTGCCATGACTGCGGCGGTGACGGGAGCCAGCAGAATGCCGTCGCGGAAGTGGCCGGTCGCGACGTAGTAGCCGGGCGTTTCAGTCGCGCCGAGGATGGGCAGGGCGTCGGGAGTTCCCGGGCGGAGGCCGGCCCAATCCTCCAGGATTCTGGCGTCGGCGAGCCTGGGGACGAGTTCCAGCGCCGCCTGGTGCAGGCGCTGAATCGTGGCAACGTCGGTGCGCTTGTCGAATCCGGCTTCTTCGACCGTCGCGCCGACCAGCAGGCGTCCGTCGCTGCGTGGAATGAGATACACCTTCGGCGTGCGAATGACGTGCCGGATCAAATCACGCTTCGGCATGACGAGGCAGAGCATCTGGCCTTTGACGGGGCGCGTGGGAAAGGAATGTGGTCCGATTTGGCCCGACCACGCCCCTGCGCAGTTGACTACTTTCGCGGCGAGGAACGTGGTCTTGACGGTGGTGACGCCTGCTGTATGTCCGTCGGAACAATTCACTGTCGTGACTGCGTCGCCGGTGGAGAAATCCACACCCCGATTCTTCGCGACCTTGAAAGCCGCGGCTGTGAGCGCGCGCGGATCGACGCTGCGCTCCTGGACATGAAATGCGTTTTTGAAACGCCACCCGCAAAGTTCGGCAAATTCCTCGTGAGACGTTTCGAGATCACTATCTTTGAGAGAGAACCTCTGTTCGAGTTCTTCTTCGTGGGGCGGCATCCCGAGGTTGGGTTCTTGTTCTTCCAGGTCAACCTGGTGAAAGAGTTCCCTGAATTGTGGATGACCCAGGTGCTCCTTCGTTAGAAACAAAATCGTGCCCCGGTCGCGGAGGTCGACTTTCATCCCGGACTCGATTTCCAGCTCATACGCGAATTCGGGATACATGGCCGCGCTGGCGGCAGCGAGCGGCTGCAGTGCGGCGGGCGTTTCCATCGGGCCGCCGACCAGCATTCCCCCAGCCGCGTGCGAGGCCTCGCGGCCGGGCTCTCCGCGCTCGACTACGAGGACCTTGGCGCCGCGCTTGCGCAGGGCGATGGAGAGCGAGAGGCCGATGATGCCTCCGCCGACGATGATCACGTCCCAAGTCTTCACAAGGGAATTGTAAAAGAGATGGCCTCGCAGCTCTGTTTATGTCCAGGTTGGGCTGACGCACCGAACCGTTTGGGCATAAAATGGTGCGCATGAAGCCGAGGGTCGTAATTGCTGGGGTAATAGTGGCCGTGCTGGCCATGGCGAGCCTTGCCATGGCACAAAAAGATGCTGACGATGAGCCGACTGCGCTGCTGGGCTTTGTTGTGCTCAAGGACGACAACAGCAAGCCGGTGCGCAACGCCGCGGTGATCATGCACGCGGTGAACGCGCGAGGAAAACAAGAGAGAGGCGACCTGGAGTTGAAGACCGATTCGGAAGGGAAGGCAAGTTTCGACGGCATTCCTTACGGCAAATTGCGGGTGCAGGTACTGGCGCCGGGATTTCAGACCTACGGCGAAGATTTCGACATCAATCAGCACAAGGTGGACATCACGATCAAGTTGAAGCGGCCGCAGGGGCAGTATTCGGTGTACCAAGATCATCCCAAGGACTCGAGTCCTCCGCCCAAGCAGGACGCGCCGCCCGCAGATCCAAACAAGAAGCCGAACTAGAGCCGCTGTAATTTCGGGAGAGAAGCTTCGCCATTCAACGACTGGGGAAATCATGGACTATCTGTTGAAAACCGAACCCTCAACCTACTCTTTTGCCGATTTGCAACGGGAGAAGACGACGACCTGGGATGGAGTGTCGAATCCCGTGGCGCTAAAAAATCTGCGCGGGATGAAACCGGGCGAGCGGCTGGTGATCTACCACACCGGGGATGAGAAGAGCGCCGTGGGAACGGCGACGGTCGTGTCGGTGGACGCGTCGGACGCGAGAAATCCGCAAGTGAAGATCAAAGTGGGCAAGCCGATTCCTAAGCCGGTCACTTTGGCTGAGGCGAAGGCCAGTCCGTTGTTTTCGGAGTCGCCGCTGGTGCGGCAGGGAAGACTCAGTGTGGTGCCTCTCAACGAGGCGCAGTACAAGTTTCTGGCCGGGGAGTGATAAGCCAGAATTCCCACCCAGGAAAATTCCATTACGGCCAACTCAGGCGGGAGCGGACGCTTCCAAGCTAGTGGAGTTGCCCGGGGGTTCCTCCGGGTCAACCTTCTGGGGAGAGCAATGAAGCCGGGAAAATCGCACGGAACGCGTCTCGTATTGGCAGCAGCCGGCTGCGGTTTGGTGCTATTCGCGGCTCAGGCGCTCTTGGCGCAAGAAACCAAGGAAAAGGTTACCGTCGACGACGTGGACCGCACGTTCATGGTTCGGTTGCCGAAAGGCTATGACCCGCAGCAACACTATCCGGTGATGATCCTGCTACACGGAATGAACCAGGACGCCGACGATATAGAGCGGCTCACGCAGTTCGACCAATTGGCGGATAAGAATGGCGTGATTGCGGTCTATCCCTTTGCCCTGCACGGGAGGTGGAATGTAGGGGTGCACCCGCAGGAGCGCAGCCCGATGGGCACGCGCCCCGGCGGACATGGGCATCATGGCGGAGGCGGCTATCCCGGCGGCGGAGGCTATCCGGGAGGCGGCGGGGGACAGCAGAGCCCAAGTCGTGAGCCGAGCGAGGAAAAAGGGCCGGCTCCGGTAGATGACGTCGCTTTCCTAAACCAGATGCTCGACCAGCTTGGGTCGAAGTTTTCGGTGGACATTTCGCGCATCTATGCAACGGGCTTGTCTGAGGGCGGATTCATGAGTCTACGCCTGGGGTGCGCTCTAGGCGACCGCATCGCGGCGATCGCTGCAGTGGGTGCGGCCATGCCGAAAACGATGATTTGCGTGCCTTCGCGTCCGGTGCCGCTGGTGATGATCAATGGCACGTCGGACCCAGTGGTCCCTTACGGCGGCGGGACCGAGCATAATCTGAGCCTGGCCACGCTCTCGGTGGAAGACAGCGCCAAGGCGTGGGCGAAAATTGATCACTGCGCCGAGAAGCCCGAGCACAGCAAATTAGCGGCGCAAGCGAAGGGCGGCATGGAGACCAAAATCGATACCTACACCGGCTGTCAGCAGAACGCGCAGGTCGTGCTCTACAGCGTGAAGGGCGCGGGAAACACCTGGCCCGGCGGCGAGCAATACGAAGCAGAAAACGCGGTCGGGAAGACGAGCCCGGACCCCAATGCCAACGAGATCATGTGGAATTTCCTCGTCAGCCGGAGGCTTCCGGAGAAGAGCGCGGCTACGCCGTAATTCGTGTTCCGTTCCGATATCGTTCCTCACGGAATGGTCACGGGATTGGGCTGAAGCGCGGAGAGCCTGAGGCGGCGCTCCGCGATCCAGTCAAGCGCAAGGCAGTTCTTCGAAGGCACTCTTACAACGACCGCAGGAAATTCAGGAGATCCTGTACCTGGGATGTGTTCAGAGTGCTGAATTTGTGAACAACAAGATTGGCCTCCGAGCCAGTGCTGCTGTGGGAGTGAATTGCTTCAACGAGATCGCTGGTCCGTCCATCATGCAGGAAGAACAAGCGCTGGCCCAATCCCCACAGGGGAGCGGTGCGGAATTGATCGGGACCGGCAGCGCCTTGATGGACGCCGTCGGCCAGCAGAGTGCCCATGTGATGCAGGGCAAAGTCGGAATAAGGGTTGTAGGTCACGTTGGACATGCCGGTGAAGATCGACGATCCGGTCGTGAGCTGGGGTGAGTGACAGAGCGCGCAGCCGATGGAGTTGAACAGCGCGGCTCCGTTTTGAATGGAAGGAGTTGAGGCAGCGGGTGTCGCCGGCGCCGACAGGCGAACAAACGCGGCGAAGTTCACCACGTCGGAGGACATCTCCGAGGCTGTCCCGATGGTGGCGCCGAAGTTGGGACTGCTGGAGTTCCCGTTGAGCAGATTGGTTGCGTCCTCGGGAGAACTGTTAAACACGCAGCCCGCAACTGCGCTGCGTTCGTTGGGGAAGTTCTCGTTGGACACTCCTATTTCCACGTTGTAGGCCTCTCCCGAGAAGATCAGCAGCGATTTGTTCTGCGCCTTCCAGCCGAAACGCGTGATGGTGCCGTCGTTTCCGCTGGTGTTGAACGTGCCTCCAATCTTGAGGGCGGTTCTCGCGGATTGCGTGGCGGCGAGATTGGCTTGGAGGACGGAGTCAGGCGTGGCTTCCACAAGGCCAAGCCCGAACAGCGGCGTGGGGATGCGAAAAATCCGTTGCTGGTGGAAAGGGCTGTGGGAAAGTCAGGCTGTGCGAGAGTACAGCCGACGGCGTCGGAACGGCCCGCGATGGTGTACAGGTCGTGCACTCCACCGTCGAGAGTACCGTTCGGGTTCTTGATGAATCGCGCTTCACGCACCGGGCCGCTCGCGGTGATGAAGGTAGGAGCAGAGTTGGTCGCGCCATCGAGCGTGGCGAGCGCAACCTGCGGATTCGGGATGGGGTTTTGCGGGCTAGTGAGGCCCGGGCTGCTGCCGCCGACCGCGGGCTGCGAATGGCATTGGGCACAACTGTTGCCGTTGAAGGTCGGCCCCAGGCCAACCCCAGATTCGCCTGCGATGCCTCCGGAGACGGAGTCAATCTCCTGGAAACGTAGTTGCGCCTGATTGAAAAAAACTTGCTCATTGGCGCTCAAGGTGGGATAGAAACTGCCCGCTGCGGCGGGGCCGGGACGCGGACCCGGGTCATTTTGCGCTTGAAGTTGCAGACTTGCGAGAGAAATCAGCGCAAGCCAAAGAAACAATGGGGAGAGCTTCCGACACTTCATTGTTGCACCTCCGTGCAGGGATAGACACACTTCTGGCTTCAGATTTGTGGATCGTTTAGCGACGGCGGGCGCGAGCTTGGATTCGCGCTGTTCGGTTCAGGCTGCGGGCCAGCCAAAGCTGGTCCCGTGCCACGGTGATGTGAACAGCGCTATGGGTGTAAAGAGAGCCCCAATGAAACTTCTGTCCTCGGATGAGGAGAGAACGGGACAACAGTGCAAGGGAATCTAGCGCTGCCGCCGAGAAGGGTCAAGTGCACACAAGTGCATCCGATGATTTGTGTTCGGAATTCGTAACAGTCGCAGCGGCATGTCAGGAGGGTGTGTCGCGCCGATCGCCAAATCGCATATTCCTGCTTTGCATTACGTCGCCCCCCCCACGTCTCGTAGGCACGAGACGTGGGGTACTCGCTTAACGTGGTGTTTCCCAGTGGCCGTATTAGCCTCAGAAGGGCGGCGTAAGACCGGTGTAATCGCCGATGACCTTGGCATCGTATGGGCCGTTGAGCATGTCGAACGTGTCCCCGGCGACCGCAATGGTGCCTTGACGGAAGACGATGTTCTTGTCCGGATCGATTTCAATGACCTGCATGTTGTACTGGTCGCTGATCAGGATGTTGCCATTTCTGAGCTGAACGGCCCGCGTGGGCAGAGGCGACGACACGCTTCCTGGACGGGTGTTCGTGTAGTAAGTGAAGACCACATCCTTCTTGGGCGTGACGATCAGGATGCGATTGTTGTTCGAGTCCGTGACCAGTGTGTTCCCATTGGGCAGACGGCTGGCGAAAGCGGCGCCGCTGAGTTCACTGCAACTCGCGCATCCGTAGCTCCACACGACGTTGTGGTTGCGGTTGACTTCAATGACGCGGTTGTTGTTCTCATCGGCGATGAGGACATGGCCATTGTCCAGCAGTTCGGCGCTGTTGGGATTGCTGAGCTGATTGTAGCCATCTCCGCTGACGCCGGTCTGGCCGTATTGCCACACGATGTTCTTATCCAGATTGACTTCAATGATGCGCTCGTTGGCCTGATCGGTAATCAGGATGTGAAAGTTGGGCAGCCAGGTGTTTTGCACCGGAGTGTTCAGCCGGTTCCATCCGGAGCCAGCGACACCGGCCAGGCCGTATTGCCAAATGATGTGGCCAATGGGATCCACCAGCAGCACGCGATTGTCCTGGCAGCCGCTGGCGCCCTCGCAGGTTGGCTCGCTTCCCTGGGGCGCTCCTGTGCCCGCGATCAGAGTAAACGGGCCCACGCGCTGAGCGTCATTGGGGGCGACGACGGAGTGCGGGCCCGCTGTACTCGACCCGTTTCCGAAGTGCCAGACCACTCTGTGAGTGTCCGGATTTATTTCGAGGACGCGGTTGTTGTACTGGTCGGAAATCAGAATGTTGCCGGGCGTGTTGAAGTAGTTTCCCTGGGCCTGGGCGGAGAGTGCGGCAGCAGCGACAAGCAAGGCTGCGCAGGCCCAGGTTCTAAGGTGAGACAAATTCATGGCAATCCTCCTGGTAAAGCAACTGAATTGAAGTGGTTTTTCGGGTGCCCAGATCCGCCAAACGCCGCGCGGACAGGGCAGTTCCCAGATAACCGCGGCTGACGGCAACCGCGCCGTCGGTCATGCTGGATCAGTGTGGAGGGAATGAGGAGCTGGATTGTCAGGATGTTGTCAAAACGGTGTCACATCTTCGATTACAGACATGACGGCACAGAGGGACCTCAGCCAATGGCCTTCCGCAACTCGCGGCGCAGAATTTTTCCTGAGGCGGTCTTGGGAACAGCGCTGACGAAATGCACTTCGCGCGGTTGTTTGTAATGAGTGAGACGGTCGGCGACGAAGGCGCAAAGTTCGGTTTCCAGCTTCTTGCCATCCACAAACCCGTCACGCAGGGCGATGAAGGCGACGGGGATCTCTCCGGCGGCGGCATCAGCGCGGCCGACCACCCCGCATTCTTTCACCGCGGGATGCTCGAGCAGTACGGCCTCGACTTCCGCCGGAGCCACGGCAAAACCCTTGTACTTGATCATCTCTTTGCGGCGGTCCACGACCCGGTAGAAGCCTTCGCCATCGCGGGTGACGATGTCGCCGGACCAGTACCATCCGTCGCGCAAAACGGAGGCGGTAGCTTGCGGTTCCTTCCAGTATCCAAGCATGATCTGCGGTCCGCGCATGACCAGTTCGCCGGGCTGGCCGGAGGGAACCTCGGTGAGATCTTGCGCGGTCTGGGCGGGATCAATGTCGGACGTCGAAAGTACGCGGCAGTCAGTTTGAGCCAGGGGGTGGCCGATGGAGTCCGGGTGATACAGTGCCGGCTCGAGAAAGCCGAGATGGGTGACGGGCGAAGCCTCGGTCATGCCGTATCCCTGGCAGACGCGGATGTTCGTGAGAGCGGTGAAGCGGCGGGCCAGTTCAGGGGCGAGCGGAGCGGCGCCGGACTTGACCCAGCGGACTTTGTGATCGGCGGGGAACTCGCCCGCTTCGGCCGCCTGGCAGAGCGCGTTGATCGCAGGCGGCACCAACGGCATCATGGTGATGGCCTCGTCGCTCAACAGCCGGACAAATGGCTGCGTCTGGAATCGCGGCACCAGAACCAGCGTGGCGCCGAGAATCAGCGCAGGGTTGAGAATCACGTTCAGGCCATAGATGTGATAGAGCGGCAGGCAGCAGAGAATGTTGTCGGCGGAGCTCAGCGTGGTCGCATTCGGGCCGAGAAGCTGGTGGACGTTGGCCACGAGATTGAAGTGCGAGAGCATGACTCCTTTGGGCAGGCCGGTCGTGCCGCTGGAATAGGGCAGCGCGGCGATGGTCTGCTCGGAGGAGTGATCGGGTTTCGGATAAGCGCCGGTTGGCGTAGTAAAAAGGCTGGCGAACGGCCCAGAATCGGGCGCAGGCGTGCGCGTGGCGTAAACGCGGCGAAGATTGGGCAGCCCGGCGAGGTCGATGCCTTCCAGGTTGGCGCCATCGCTGATCAAAATGACCGCTCCGGAGTTTTCCAGCTGATAGCGGACTTCGCGCTCGCGGTAGGTCGGATTCAGCAAGGTGGGAATGGCGCCGGCGAGCGTGGTTGCATGGTAGGCACTGCAGAATTCCCAGGAGTTGGCGAGAAAAATGGCGACGACGTCTCCGGGCTGGACGCCGGCGGCGACCAGACCGCGGGCCAGCGATTCGACCGTTTCTCCATATTCGGCATAGGTCAGACGGCGGCCGGAAGAGGCATCAACCAGCGCGATCTTCTGCGCATAGCGGCGGCAGGAGTTGAGCACAAGATCGTGCACGAAGAGATTGTGAGGGTCCGCGTAGAGCTGAGTGCGCAACATGCAGGGAGAGATTGTAGCGGAAAAGCGCACGAGGAAGAACAGAACGGGGGCAGGCTAGAACGCGCTAGCTGTCGAGCCGGCGGAGGAACTCCTGCTCGTCCATGCGGTATTTAAAGGCTTTGTGGCCGTCAATAAAAACGACGGGGACCTCGTCGTTGAATTGCCGGCGGAGTTCGGCGTCGGCGTCAACATCAACCTCGTGCCAGGTGAAACCGCCGCGGCGGGAGAGCTTGGCGAGGCTCTCCTTCACGACTTCACAGAGATGGCAACCTTTGCGGGAATAAACCACGACACTGCGGGGTTCTGGCATGTGAAGAGATTCTATCTTGGGGTTGGCGCCTTACCAACCGATAAGTACCTGAGTTAGACCTCCGAATATCCCTGTAGCGCCGAAAAGACTGCGAGGCGGTAGAATCCCTGAATGCAGGACCTTCAGGCAAGACCTCTTCGCGGCAGGACCGCATTGGTCACCGGGGCGGCGCGTCGCCTGGGACGGGCCTCCGCTCTGGCGCTGGCCGGTGCCGGTGCCGATGTGGCCATCACCTTCAGGGATTCGGCGCGCGAGGCGCGAGAGACGGTCGTGGACCTGTCAGGTCTGGGCGTGCGCGCGTTCGCCCTGCGCTGCGACGTGACCGACGAGGCCAGTGTTCGCGCCATGATGAGGGAAGCTGGGCGCGAGTTGGGCCGGATTGACATTCTGGTGAACAACGCCGCGAACTATGAGACGGCTGAATTCGAAAAGCTGACGTTGCGGCAGTGGGATGCGATTTTCGCGTCCAACACGCGCGGGCCGTTTCTGGTATCGCGCGAGGCCCTGAAGTGGATGCGGCGGAAGCGCGGTCGGGGCCAGGGTCTGATTGAAGGCAAGATTATCAACATGGGGTCACTCGGCGGGCTTCGGCCCTGGGCAACAAATGCGCATTATTGCTCGTCCAAAGCGGCCTTGCATATGCTCACGAAAGTCATGGCCAAGGCTTTGGCGCCGGAGATTGCGGTCAACGCGGTTGCTCCCGGGATGATTGACCTGAAGGAAAAGTCGGCGGCGGCCTTCATGCGGCGGATGGCCCGGCAGACGCCGATGCGGCGTAATGGGCGCGCGGAGGAGATCGGCGATGCGGTGCTGTTCTTCGCCACCGCACCGCAGTTTATTACCGGACAGATTCTAGCCGTGGATGGCGGGCTGGGGCTGTAAGCGCGGGCTGACGGCAGACTGCGGAAAAGATCCGTCGGCGATGAAGGAATACGACCACCGGGGCTAAGGCCCGTACGGTTCCCCTCGCTTTTACGCGGCGTTAAAGCGACGCTCTTCCACGTCGTGCACGCCGCTCTTCCACGCTCGTACACGCGCTTGCGTCTTCTCAATCCTGCTACTTCTCGGCTGACGTCGGGTCAATCACCAGCTTGACCTCAGCGATGCGGTTTGCCGGAAAGCCGCCTTGCCGTGCATGCTCGCGCACCATTTCCTCGTTCGGCGCAATGTAGACGCAGTAAATCTTGTCCTGCGTTACGTAGCTGTGCAGCCACTGGATCTTTGGTCCCAAGTTGTTCAGCGCGTTGCAGGATTTCTGCGAGATGGCAATGACCTGCTCCGGGGTCACACTGCCGATATTGGGGATGTCGCGCTCAATGACGTATTTTGGCACGCTGTCCTCTCCTTAACGAAAAACGGCTGGAAACAAATGTCCCGCCCCTGTGGCTAACTGCCGGGGCACGATTGTAGGCTACGAATCTGAAAATAGCCATCGTTTCCGGGGCGCGGTATAGTGGGGCGAATGAAGAAATCGAAAGGCAGTCCTTCTCTTCCGGCAACTTCTTCCGAGGAGCCCGTCTCTTCCTGGCCAGTTCCTCCCAGTCCTCGCGTGGCCGTGGCCATCATGGCGGCCGGCAAAGGAACCAGGCTCAAGTCGCAACTCCCTAAGGTGTTGCATGAAGCCGGCGGCAAGCCGCTGCTGGAGCACATGATCCGGGCAGCGGTACGCACGGTTCCCGCCAAGGACGTGTATGCGATCATCGGCCACGAGGCCGACCGGGTTCGGGCCGTGATGCGGCACACCGGCGTCAACTTTGTTCTCCAGGCCGAGCAGAAGGGTACCGGACACGCGCTCATGGTGGCGCGTGACACGCTTGCGGACTATGACCACGTGATCGTGCTCTCGGGTGACGCCCCCATGATTACGCCGGAGACGATTGGGCGCCTGCGCAATTTCCACCTGGAAGAGGAGGCGGCGATGACGCTGCTTACCGCCGACCTGGAAGATCCGACAGGATATGGCCGGGTGGTGCGAAAGAGTCAACGCAGCGCCGAAGTGGAGGCGATTGTCGAAGAAAAGGCAGCGACACCAGAACAGAAGAGGATTCGCGAGATTAATTCCGGCTTCTACGTTTTCGCCGTGAAAGAACTCTACGCCAACATCGAGAAACTTTCGACCGAGAACGCGCACGGCGAGTATTACCTGACCGACATGGCCGAGGTGCTGCGCAAGGCGCGGCAACGCGTGGTGGCATGGAAGACGGCGAATGCCCGGGAGGTGCTGGGCGGGAACACGCGCGCCGAGCTGGCTGACATTGACCACTATCTGCGGATGTCGAAGTGCCGGCAGTTGATGGCGGACGGCGTGACTATCTTTTACCCGGCAACGTGCGTGATTGACGCCGAGGTAGAGATTGCTCCGGACTCGGTAATCGAACCCTACGTGCAACTGCTGGGGAAGACACGAATTGGCACGGCCTGCCGCATCCGTTCTTACAGCGTGATTCTCGATTCTGAAATTGGAGATGGAGTGGTTGTCAATCCGGGGTGCGTAATGGAGGAAGCACGCATCTGTGCGGGCGCGATCATTGGCCCGTACTCGCACTTGCGTCCCGGCAGCGAGATCGGCGAAAACGCGCACGTCGGCAATTTCGTCGAGACCAAGAAGATCAAGCTGGGCAAGGGATCGAAGGCGAACCACTTGACCTACCTGGGCGATGCGGAGATCGGCGCTGGCGTGAACATCGGCGCGGGCACGATTACCTGCAACTACGACGGCGTCCACAAGCACAAGACCGTCATTGACGACGGCGTCTTCATCGGCAGCGACAGCACGCTGGTGGCGCCGGTGCGCGTGGGCAAAGGCGCCTACGTAGGCGCGGCGTCGTGCATCACGGACGATGTTCCCGCCGACGCGCTGGCCATCGGCCGGGCGCGGCAAGTCGTGAAGGAAGGCTGGGCCCGGCAGAAGCGGGCTGCGCGAAAATCGAAATAGCACGGTTCACAACAAGCCCCCTGAGCCAGCAGACGACATCACGTAGCGATTATCAATGTTCTATGAAGCGTGTTTCGGAAATGAAAAAGGCACCGGAAGACCCGGTGCCTGGATTCGCCGCGGAACAATCTTTAGTGCGAGACCGCCGCGAACAGGTCGGAATGCATCAACGACTGAAACTGCTGATCGCTGGCTTTAAAGTGCAACTGCAAGTTGGAACTGTCGGCGTCGACCGTGGTATTTTCCACGGCTACTTTTTCGGCCGCCGTGGCATTCATCTTCTTGTAGAGAATGCCGGCCTTGACCAGCGATGACAGGGTGGCCGCGGTCACCGAGTCGGAAGTGATCACGGTCAGGTCGAAGTTCACGCCGCTGTTGAAATTCATGGTGTAGCGCGAGCCCTGCAGGCGCTGCTTCAGCGTCTCGTAGTCAGCGATCTTGGAGGCGTCGCCCAGGGCGGCGCGCATCATGTTCTGCGTGCCCTGCTGGTCGAGGATGCTCCACACCGGTTCGGAGTCGACGCTGCTCATCATATCGGCCATAGTGCCGTTGGTGTCGAGACTCAGGGTTTTCCCGTCACGCGTATCCAGTGCGGCGTGCAGGGCCGTCGAGTCGGCGAACAGCAACGTGCTGTCATCGAGGAAGGTCATCACGAAGCCGCCGTCCATGGGATAAACATCCGACGAACCGTACTTTTTCGGCGTGAACTTCTGCAGCTTCATCTTCTTGAGCACGGCTTTCATGTTAAAAGGACCAGCGGCCACGCCCGCCGTCTTAACTCCCTGCTTCCCGCTGCGAAACGAGAAAAACGTCAGGGTGTCGATATCTTTGTCGGGATCGAGGCCGATGCCCTTGAGAGCGGCCTCGAACTGCTTGATGTTGTCGGGCATCAATTGCTGCTTCAGGGCCATCGCCGTGGGCGAGTCCTTAAGCGAACGATAGTCCACCGAGATCAACTGCAGCAGATCGGCGGGCACGCAGGAGCGGGCAGACGAGTTTAGCGGCATGGCATAGGCCATGCTGACCAGCAGTACAGAAGCCAGGCAAATCTTGAAAAGTCTCATAACTCCTCGGATTCAGAAACGTGAGCTTACGCACACCTTCACTTGGATGCACGATCAGGCTCTGTCGTTGATAGATCGCTTTATTCTATTTTACTTGCAGCCCGGTAATGCGGAACAAAAGTACGTGCCCCATTGACGGGTAGGAGTCGGGGGCGTCCATTTCCGCCTTATCCCCTTCATCTTAGGCCTAACCACCGTCCGGGCCGGTTGGCGGGCGCTCGCTGTTGAAAAAGAAGTCCGCGTTCAGGAGAGCGCTGCCGTCCTCTGCCGTACGCTGGCGGCAAAGGCTTGATCTTTCAAGGAATCCAGGTTGATCTCCACATTAGCCAACGCGCCGGAAATGGCGGCTTCAGCCAGAGCCAGCGCGGTCGTCAAGTCGGACTTCATGTTGGGATTGGTAATGGGAACAAGCGATTGCGCAATCTGCGCAATCTCGTGCGCTTTTTCGGCAACGCGCAGGGGAACGGAGGTCGCTTCCTTTAGAGCCGCTTCGATCAGGGCCTTGGCGGACGCTTCATCCCTACTGGCCTTGGCCTGCTTGTAAGCCTTCATCACGGAGTTGTAGGACTCGGCATCGGCGTCCACCGCGGCTTTTAGGTCCTCACGCAATGGGGTCAGGCGCGCGATGGCGGCGCTCAGCTGGGACTCGTATTGCAGGTAGGCCTTCTTGCCGCGCGACATGGAGGCGACCATCGCAGTCAGGCCGGCCGCCATGGCGGCCGCGGCGGCAGAAGCGCTGCCGCCTCCGGGAGTGGCGGTGGGCGCAGCCAGTTGCTCGACGAAGGGCTCGATTCCGGCGCGCAGGCCGCCGACCGCCATTTTGCCGCTCATGACCGCGGCTAGCCGATTTTCCAAAATGAGCGACGAATCGAAATTCTCGACCTGCAGGAACCATTCGGCAGCTTGCTCCAGAGCTTTCTTGGGAATCAGCCCCACGATCTCGCTTGACACCGGCATGACGCCGTAGCGTGCCGCCTCGCGCTTCACCAACTCGAAAACCCGGTGCACGGGCGTCTGTTCGAAGTCGGTGAGATTCATCGAGACCTGGGCCAGACCGCGCACCAGGAATCCCGCTCCCTTCACGAAGCGCAAGCCGCCACTGGAATAGCGGACGGCCTTGGCGATTTTTTTCGCGATCTCGACGTCGGGCGTGTTGAGGAAGACGTTGTAAGCGATGAGAAACTTGCGCGCGCCAACCACGGTCGCGCCCGCCGTGGGGTGGACGCGAGGCTCGCCAAAATCCGGACGGCGGGCGGGGTTGGTCGCGATTTCGGCGCGGATCCCTTCGAACTGACCGCGGCGGATATTTTCCAGGCCTTGGCGCTCCGGAGTCCGGGCTGCGGCTTCGTACAGATAAACCGGAATCTGGTAGCGCTTCCAAATCTGTTCGCCCACGTGGTTCGCCATGGCCACGCAGTCTTCGACGGTGACGCCATCAATCGGGATGAAGGGAACGACGTCGGCCGCTCCCATGCGCGGATGGGCCCCGGTGTGAACGTTGAGGTCAATCAATTCCGCGGCTTTGCCGACGCCGCGGATGGCGGCTTCCTGAATGGCTTCGCGTTCACCGACCAGAGAAATTACGCAACGGTTGTGGTCAGCGTCCATTTCGCGGTCGAGCAGGTACACGCCCGGCATCTTCATGGCATCAATGATGGCGTCAACTTTGGCCTTATCGCGGCCTTCAGAAAAGTTCGGAACACATTCGACGAGGGTGGACATAACCGAGAAGAATAGCTGGGGGCGGACCAGGGAAGCAAGGATGGGCGTTAAGCCGGTAATGTCTCAGTTTGCGGAAACAACCATGTGTGGACAGCCGCCCCCGGCTGTCCGGTCGAGCGAAGCTCGACAGCGCAGTGAGTCCGGGCCACAAACTAAGACACTACCCGTTAAGCCGGGGAAAAATAAGGGTTTGACGCATATGTCCTCCGTAACTTTCGCGCCTCAAAAGAAGTGGATAAAGTTAGGCAAGACTTACGGTTGGAATACGGGGTAAACTAACGTGTCTCAGGAAACGAGCCGAAAGGGTAGATACATGTCTGCACTCCCCACTCCGCGGCCCCGGGTCGGGCGAAAGCTCTCCAAGAAAGACGCCGCGCGCGCCATTGCCCGCCTGCTGGAAGAGCATATGGACGAAATGGGACTGTCCGAAGCGGAGAAGAACGCGCGAACTGATGCTTTTGCCGAAAGCGTCAAGAGACTCAGGGCCTCCCGCGCTGGTACTCCCTCCAAATAGCCATAATCTGATCAAATTTTTGGCCACCCGGCGCGATGCCATGGTGCTCGGTTGATCGTTGCTTGAACTTTTCCTCATCATCAAGTTGCAACAGTTCTTCAATCGCCTTTGCCGCTTGGATCTCACGCCGCCGTGCCTCGCTTCTCGGAGTTCTCGGTTTGGCATCGTCGAAAGGGGTGGGTTTCTTCATTAACGGAGAAGAATAGCTGGCGGCAGAGCAGGGAAGCAAGGACGCCTGTCACGCTGAGAGCGAAGGCGATTCACCACAGAGGACACAGAGGACACGGAGAGAAGCGGATTCGGCATTAGTGGTGCTTTCCCAAGAACCTTCCTATCCCCAGCCTTATCTGCACCGTGTTAATCCCTGGATTCAGCGACGACAGGCCGGCGTTCGAGATGTGCATGTAGCGCAGTTCCAGGCTCCAGTTGTATTTCGCTCCGAGAATGTGTGTGCCCAGGGCGGCCTGGTCCATGAAGTTCACCGTGTTGGTGCCGGTGGGGATATTGTGGTCAGTGAAGACTGTGCCGCCGCAGAGTTCGAGATAAGGTGAGAGGCGGCCGCGGCGCTCGAAATCCCACTTGAGGCCAAGCGGGTCGAAACCCACGCCGTAGGCGGTATTGGCAGGCTGGAAGATAAAGAAAACGGGGACCGCGTCAACTGCATATTCGAAGCGCCCGCGTAGAATGCCGGGAAGATGCGGGCCGGTGAGAATCCATCCGTAGCGCAGGCCTGCGTTGAACGCGCCGGTGTTTTTCGTGCCGCCGGGGACGGAGTGGCCGCCGCCCGCCCAGATCTGAACCTCGTGGCCGCCTCGTTCGGGAGCGGCTTGAGCGAGGCACGCAGCCGGTGTGAGCAGCATCAGGGAGAAGAGCAGAAAAGAGCGCATGATGGCGTGACCTCGAAGGCGGTAGAGCCTCGAGTTAAGACTCACGATACAGGAAGGGGTGCGTTGCAACAAACGGCAGTCGGGCCCAGGCAGGCGGAAAAAGCAGATTCTTCGCTTCGCTCGGAATGACACAGAAAAATCGGAGTAAGAAAGAGAAAAACAATCAGACGCTGCGGCTCACGGCTGGCAGACTAGCGCCGATCCTGGCGCTGGCCTTGGGTTCCGATTTCCATCAGGTCGCGGGCGACACGGGTCGTATTGTGGCGGGCGACACCGGCCTCTTCCAGATAATCTCCCATGACCGGGATCACACCCAGAGCCTCGATCGCGTCGAGATCGTTAACGATCTGGCACGCGCCCTCGGTCGCGTACTTGGTCTTGAGTTCCTGCGACACGGGTGTGCGGTTGATGAGGGCGTAGTCGAAAATCTGCTTCTGCGCGTGGGCGTTCAACGCGCGGAGATGGTCGGCTGCGGTCAGGCCCAGGCTCTCATTGGCCTGGGTCATCAGATTGCAAATGTAGACTTTGGTGGCGGGCGACTCCACAATCGCTTGCGCAATGCCGCGCACCAGCAGGTTGGGGATCAGGCTGGTGAAGAGCGATCCCGGGCCGATGGTGATCATGTCGGCGTGGGCGATGGCTTCCAGGGTCTGGGGCATGGGATCGACGTCGGCTGGCACCAGAACCAGTTCCCGGATGCGTCCCTTGCTGGCCGTAATCTTGGTCTCGCCGCGAACGCGCGTTCCGTCCTCCATCAGCGCTTCCAGTTCAATGTTGGAAGTGGTCGCGGGATAGATGCGGCCGCGGGTGAGCAGAATATCGGAAGAAAGGCGAACCGCTTCTGAGAAATCGGAAGTCAGCGAAGTGAGCGCGGCGAGAAAAAGATTGCCGAAACTATGACCTTCGAGTCCTGAACCCTTGTCGAAGCGGTGACGGAAGAGCTTGGACAGCAGGGCCTCGTCTTCGCTAAGGGCGACGATGCAATTGCGGATGTCGCCCGGCGGGAGCATGTTGAATTCCTTGCGCAGGCGGCCGCTGGAGCCGCCGTCGTCGCTGACGGTGACCACGGCGCAGAGTTGGCTGATGATGGGCAAATCCAGTCGGGCGGCGGGAATCTCAGCTGGCGGCAGAACAAAATGCTTGAGTCCCTTGAGCAGCGTGGAAAGTCCGGTCCCGCCGCCGATGGCGACCACGCGCAGGCCGCGCTCGCGCGCGGCCTTCTCCGGGTGCGGGATCGCAGCGGTTTTGGTTTCCATGGGACCCGTCCTCGTGGCCGGCTACGCGGAATCGTCCACGTGGAGGTCGGTGTCGGAGCCCAGTTCGGCGCCAGGGTCGGGATACAGCAGCTCGGTGAAACGCGGATCCTCAGCCAGATTCTGGAAGTCGGAATCGTTGCGGGCCTGGAACCGGAGCTGGGCATTCAGACGCAGGGCTTCAGCCAGGCGTTTGAGGGAGTCCTCTACGTGGCCGGTCAGACAATCCAGAGCCGCCATGCCGTACACCACATAGTCGGCCTTCGGGTTCTGCTTGAGCAGCTTGTCCAGATGTTCCCGCGCGCTGACATAGTCGCCGAGATTCATCAGTGAAACGGCGTAATCAAAGTGCTCTTCGGCAGTCTTGAACTGTGTGGCCGTGAAGCGCTCCAGGTGCTGGGTGCAGGTGTTGAGATGAACGCCGGCGCGGTCGGCCAGTTCCTTGCTCGGTCCGGCGACGACCTTCTGGAAATGAGGCTTCGCCTTGTCGAACTTGTGCTCCTGCATGGCGCGCAAGCCCGCTTCATAACTCTGCAGGGCCTGCGTGTAACGTGGGTCTTCCGCCACGGACTTCTTCGCGGTAGGTTTCTGAGCCATGTGCAAGACTCTTCCTGTGCTCTTGGGAATAAGGTGCTCCTTGCAATCGTGCTGAGTAGCCGAGCAGTAAAGTATCACTCAAGAGGAGGGTGGAGGGCAACGTCGGCGGCTGGAACCAGTTACCCGCAATTCCGGGCCCTCGCTGCGGCGGCTCCCAGGGGCCCAAAGGCCTTTCCTTTGCTGGACCCGGACCTGGCCCTGAAAGGGCCGCTCTTCCACTCTTGTTAAGAACGGCTCCTAATTGATCGCTGAGGCCGACTGCAGGTCAATCTTCTTATATTCGCCTCGGATAATCCCGCCGCGAATCTGCGCGGCGGTTTTGCCTTTCTTGTTGCTGCTGGTAGGAATAGTAGAGCTCCTGCAAACAGGTCGAGCACCGCGCTCCATGCGTGTTCTCAAAGCAACTGTGCAGGCTGTTGTGGCCGATGCGGTCGCAATAGCAGTAGCAAGGCTGCTGGTGCAGGACGGTCGGAATCTTCGCTGCCAGTTCGTAGGCGTGCGTCTGATAGGCATACTGCGCGTCGGCGCCCCAGAGATCGGCCTTGGTCAGGATGGGCAGCAGTTTCGTCCCTTTCACCGGCGGCGCGGCGTTGTAAGCAGGAACTCCGCCTTCCTCCTGCGGAGAGGTCCACTGGGCGGACAGGCTCAAAGTCACGAGGAACAGGAAAGATAGGGTCAGGCTGCGGTGCACAAACTTGTTCCGAAGCAGGAGTGTCAGGCGCGTCATAGGTTCCCCTGTGGGAGTATTGTATCCGCGGACGAAGCGGGCGGAAAGCACTGAGCGGAATGTCCTGATGAGTGGATACAACCCGCTGGCGCCAAGACAGGTTCTGTATACAATAGAAAACGCATGCCAGAGTCTGGTAGAAGCCAAAATCCGGGCGTAGCCTCGGCCAAGCCCGTAGCCGCCGTGCCTGCGGAACCGGAGGAAGCGGCCCCGGTCCCGCGCCTGCGGGCGGGCTTCGGCGTCTGGGTGCGGGACCTGCTCATCTCGCTGGCGATTTCCGCCTTCATCATCATCTTCATCTACCAGCCGGTAAAAGTTGAGGGCACCAGCATGATGCCTTCGCTCGATGACCAGGAACGAATCTTCGTGAACAAGTTCGTATACCGGCTGGAACCCATTGAGCGCGGGGATATTGTGGTCTTTCGCTATCCGCGCGATCCCTCCAAGAGCTATATCAAGCGAGTAATCGGGACGGCGGGCGACCGCATCCGCATTGACGGCGGCCAGGTGTACGTAAACGACGAAGCGCTGGACGAGGACTATGTGCCCGCGGCCTACTCGGATGCCCGTTCTTACTCCGAAACCACGGTGCCGCCGCATAGTTACTTCGTGCTCGGGGACCATCGTTCCATGTCGAACGACAGCCGCGATTTCGGTCCTGTGAACCAGAGCTACATCTACGGCAAAGCTGTGTTCGGGTACTGGCCGATGGATAAGCTGGGGAGGGTGCGGTAGCGTCAAATAGCACCCGCGCACGAATTTTCTTGGGGTTATCCACAATTCCGGGTTTCGCGGCGGGTGAATTCCCTGATAAAATCCTGAAAATCCACTCCTTGGAGCGAGAATGCAGGCTATCCTTGCGCTGGAAGACGGCAGAGTCTTCCGAGGCAAAGGCTACGGCGCCAAAGGCGAATGCTACGGCGAAGTCGTTTTTAATACTTCCATCACCGGCTACCAGGAAATCTTCACTGACCCCTCCTACTCCGGACAGATTGTCGTTCTGACCAATCCGGAAATCGGAAATTACGGCACCAATCAGGAAGACAACGAAGCCACGCGTCCCTGGATCGAGGGCCTGATCGTGCGCGAGTTTTCGAAAGTCAGCTCGAACTGGCGCTCGCAGCAGGTCGCCGAAGAGTATCTGGAGCAATTCAAAGTGCCCGTGCTGTCGGACATCGACACGCGCGCGTTGGTCCGGCACCTGCGCGACCACGGCGTAATGCGCGGCGTGGTTTCGACGATCGAGGCCGATTCGGAGAAACTGGTCGCCAAGGCGCGCTCCATCCCGAAGATGGACGGCACCGACCTGGCCAAAGAGGTCAGCACCAAGCGTTCTTACGTCTGGGAAGTCGGCGAGCGCTCGCACGAGCCGGTGGCCGTGGTCGGAGTAAAAGACGAGCCTCCGCGATTTCACGTTGTAGCCTACGATTTCGGCATCAAGCAGAACATTTTGCGCAAGCTGCGCGGCGAGGGCTGCAAGGTGACGGTGGTTCCGGCGCAGACTCTGGCGGAAGATGTGATGGCGTTGAAGCCCGACGGAGTCTTCCTCTCGAACGGTCCCGGCGATCCCGAGCCGTGCACCTACGCGGTCGATTCGATCCGCCGGCTGATGGGGCGGCAACCGATCTTCGGCATTTGCCTCGGGCATCAGCTCACGGGAATCGCCTTGGGCGGCAAGACTTTCAAGCTGAAATTCGGCCACCACGGCGGCAATCATCCGGTGAAGCAGTTGAAGACGGGCAAGATCGAGATCACGGCTCACAACCACAATTTCGCCGTTGATCCCGAATCGTTGCCCGACAGCGAAGTCGAACTGACGCACATGGATTTGAACGACTCAACTTTGGAAGGCCTGCGCCATCGCAACCTGCCGCTGTTCAGTGTGCAGTATCACCCGGAAGCCGCCCCCGGCCCGCATGATTCGCATTATCTGTTCAAGGAATTCACGAAGATGATGGAGGAGTGGAAGAGCAGTGGTTAGTGGCCAGTGGTCAGTGGTCGGTGAAATATGAAACTCGTGATAGCGATCTTCGGCTTACTGAGCAGCCTGTCAGCCCAGGTCATGTGCTACCCAGTGGATGCCAAAGGTAATGTCGATTTGGCACTTGAGACCAAGAAGGTTATCAACGTTGACCGCGATCTCACTTCAGGCCGCAATTTCTTCACCAATTATTTTTCCACCGCCCGCGAGCGCTGTTATGAGCACATCGTAGGAATGATCGCCCTCGGCAACGGAAAGATCGTTAGCAGTGTTTGGGTTGAAGTGAAGGTATACGAAAAATGGATGTCGGATAGTAATTCCTGTTTGCCGTCGCGATCAAAAGAACCGCTTTCTCGGTTCAGTGAGGGAATTTTTGAAGGGCAGGGGCGCGAACCTGAAAAGAAATCTTTATCAATTCCGCCGGAGTTCTGCCGAGCAACTGATTACCGGCCACCAGCCACCGATCACTGATTTTCATGCCCAAACGCACTGACATCTCGAAGATTCTGATTCTCGGCTCCGGGCCCATCGTCATCGGGCAGTCGGCGGAGTTTGATTACTCCGGCACGCAGGCCTGCAAGGCGCTCAAATCCGAAGGCTTCGAAGTGGTGCTGGCCAACTCCAATCCGGCTACCATCATGACCGACCCGGAGTTCGCCGACCGCACCTACATCGAGCCGCTCACGCTGGAATATCTCGAAGAGATCATCCGCATCGAACGGGAAATGGCGCCGGGCGCGGGTTTTGCCGTCCTGCCGACCGTAGGGGGGCAGACCGCGCTGAATCTGGCGATCGAACTTTCCGATGGCGGCGTGCTGGAAAAATACGATGTCAGCCTGATCGGCGCCAACGTCGAGGCCATCAAGAAAGCCGAAGACCGCCTCTTTTTCAAAGACGCCATGCAGCGGATCGGCCTCGACGTTCCCAAGTCCGCGCTGGTCAATAACGCAAAAGATGGGCTGGAATTCGCCGGCAAAATCGGATTCCCGGTCATCGTTCGTCCTTCATTCACTCTCGGCGGCACCGGAGGCGGCCTTGCCTACAACCGAGAAGAACTGATGGAAGTCCTCGGCCGCGGCCTCGACCTTTCTCCCGTGCACGAGGCGCTGATCGAAGAGTCGGTGCTGGGATGGAAGGAATTCGAACTCGAGGTGATGCGCGACACCAAAGACAACGTCATCATCATCTGCTCGATTGAGAACTTCGATCCCATGGGCGTGCACACCGGCGACTCGATCACGGTCGCGCCGGCGCAGACGCTTACCGACCGCGAGTACCAGGCGATGCGCGACGCCGCCATCGCGGTCATCCGCGAAATCGGCGTGGATACCGGCGGGTCGAACATTCAGTTCGCGGTGAATCCGGAAACCGGGCGCATGGTGGTGATCGAGATGAATCCGCGCGTTTCGCGCTCTTCGGCGCTGGCCTCAAAGGCCACGGGATTCCCGATCGCGAAAATTGCCGCGAAACTTGCCGTGGGCTACACGCTGGACGAAATTCCCAACGACATCACGCGCAAGACGCCCGCGTGTTTCGAGCCGACGCTCGACTATGTGGTGGTGAAAATCCCAAAGTGGCAGTTTGAGAAGTTCCCCGGCGCCGACGACACACTCGGCCCGCAGATGAAGTCGGTCGGCGAAGTGATGGCCATCGGCCGCACCTTTAAGGAAGCGCTTATGAAGGGCATCCGCTCGCTCGACACCGGCAAGCGCGTGGGCGGAGCCAAGATCGAGCCCAAGATTCTCACGCAGAGGCTGGTCACGCCGCATCCGGAGCGGCTGGCCTACGTGCAATATGCGCTGCGCCAGGGACACACGGTCAAGCAGATCGCGAAGATGACCTCCATGGATCCGTGGTTCCTCTACCAGCTCAAGGAAATCAATGAGCAGCAGCTCGAACTGGAAAAGCATCCCATGGATTCGATTCCCACTGAGGTACTGCGCGAGTCGAAGCGCATGGGTTTCTCCGACGGGCGGCTGGCCGCGGCCTGGCGGCTGGAAGGTCAGGAGAAAGTTCGGTATCTGCGCGGCAAGCACGGCGTGCTGCCCGTCTACAAGCGCGTAGACACCTGCGCCGCCGAGTTCGAGAGCTACACCCCTTATCTTTACTCAACCTACGAAGACGAAGACGAGGCAGCGCCCACCGAAAAGAAAAAAGTCATCATTCTGGGCAGCGGCCCGAACCGCATCGGGCAGGGAATTGAATTCGACTATTGCTGCTGCCACGCCTCGTTTGCCCTGCACGAAGACGGCTACGAGACGATCATGATCAACTGCAATCCCGAAACCGTCTCGACCGACTACGACACCAGCGACCGGCTCTACTTCGAGCCGCTGACGTTCGAAGACGTGTGGGCGATCTACCAGCACGAGACGTCGAAAGGCGCGCCCGTAGGCGTGATCGTGCAGTTCGGCGGACAGACTCCGCTCAACCTGGCGCTGCCGCTGAAGGCCGCGGGTGTGAACATCATCGGCACGTCGCCCGAATCGATCGATCTGGCCGAGGACCGCAAACAGTTCAATCGGCTGCTGGAAGAATTGCAGATTCCGCAGGCGCCGGGCGTAATGGCGACTTCAATCGAGGAGGCAGTCGACGGCGCGAAGCAGATCGGTTATCCCGTGCTGGTGCGGCCGTCCTACGTGCTCGGCGGGCGCGCCATGGTCATCGCGTACGACGAGGAATCGGTGGTGCGCTACATGAAAGAGGCGGTCGAGTATTCACATGATCGTCCGGTGCTGATTGATCACTTCCTCGAAGACGCGATCGAAGTGGACGTGGACGCACTCTCTGACGGAGAAGACGTTGTCATCGGCGGCATCATGCAGCACATCGAAGAGGCCGGCATTCACTCCGGCGATTCGTCATGTGTGCTGCCGGCAGTGGATATTCCCCAGCACCTGCTCGAGCGCATGCGCGATTACACCTTCAAACTGGCGCGCGCGCTAAAAGTTGTGGGGCTGATGAATATCCAGTTTGCGATTCCGCGCGGCGATGGCAACGCCAGCGGCAACGGCACCGAGGGCGGCAAGGTCTACGTGCTCGAAGTGAACCCGCGCGCGTCGCGCACCGTGCCTTATGTTTCAAAGGCGACGGGCATTCCCATGGCGAAGATCGCGGCGCGACTCATGACCGGGCGCAAGCTGCGCGAATTTCTTCCGGAATACATTGAGCGCCGCGCCGATCTCGACACAGGGAGCTGCTACTACGTGAAATCTCCCGTGTTTCCGTGGAACAAGTTTCCCGGTATTGATACGGTGCTCGGACCGGAGATGAAGTCCACGGGCGAGGTCATGGGCGTGGCCGACAACTTCGGCGAGGCCTTCGCCAAAGCGCAAATCGCCGCCGGACAGAAGCTGCCGACGCAAGGGGCAGTCTTTCTCAGCGTAACCGACAGCGACAAGCGGCACGTTGCTCCCGTGGCGCGTAAGTTCGTGGACATGGGATTCAAGCTGGTGGCAACCGACGGCACGGCCGAAGTGATCGAGGCCGCCGGCATGAACGTCGAGCGCGTGTACAAAGTGAAAGAAGGCCGTCCCAACGTAGTGGACTTCATCAAAGGCCAGCGCATTCAGTTGGTCATCAACACGCCCACGGGCCAGGAGCCCTGGTTCGACGAAAAGGCGATCCGCCGCGCCGCCGTGGTGGCGCGCATTCCCACGATCACGACTTTGGCCGCCGCACGGGCTGCAGCAGAGGGCATCGCCGCATTACAGCGCGGGGAAGTGAATGTCCGCGCGCTGCAGCAGTTGCACGCGGAGAGAGCGGTGCGCCGGTAAATCGGAGAAGCCGCTCCGGAGGCGCTAATGTTGCCCATCTTCGTTGGGCTCGCGGTTTGGATACTGCTCTGCACGCTCGCTCTATTGGCTGTTTTCCTGGTCTCGCGGCGTCTGCGACCATTCTTTGGCTTCATCTTCTTCACCCCGCTGCTCGGTATTGCTGGAGCGCTTCTCGGCTTCGTGGCGGTCGGATGGTTTTTCAATGAACGGGCACGGCCTGAGATTGCTACGAGCCTGGCCTTCTATCTGGGTTTCCTATTGTGCGGAGGGATCGGTTCCGCACTTGGTCTCGCGGCCGGCTTTGTGCTCTGGAAACGTCTTCGACAGCAAGCTGGGTGAGCTTCGCGTTGGCAAGCGAAATGGAAGAACTGGTAAGCTAACTAGCGAGGGCCGCCCATGTTACTTCACGGTATCCTTCCTCCCATCACCACGCCGTTCTACCCCGACGGCAACGTGTACTTCAAAAAGCTCGAATCGAACGTGGAACGTTACTCGCGCACGCCGGTGGCAGGCATTGTCGTGCTGGGCTCGACCGGTGAGGCCATCCTGCTCTCCGATCAGGAACGCCGCGACGTGCTCAAGTCCGCGCGCGAGGCCGCGGCGCCCAATAAGGTTCTGGTCGCAGGTACGGGAATTGAATCGGCCATCGAGACGCTGCGCCTCACCGAGTACGCCGCTGAACTCGGCTACGACGTGGCCATGGTCCGCACGCCGCACTATTACAAAAAGCAGATGGCCTCGGCCAACATCCTCGCGTTTTACCGCACCGTCGCCGACCGCTCGCCGTTGCCGGTCATCATCTACAACTTCCCGCCGGCCACCGGATACGACATTCCCGCCGAAGTGGTGATCGAACTGGCTGAGCATCCGAACTTGATCGGCATCAAGGAATCGAGCGGCGACGTGGAAAAGGTCCGCAAGATGGTCGAAGGCACGCGCCATATCCAGCGCAGCGCAACGGTCACCGAAACCTTCGATGCGGTCACGCCGCGCATGCTCGCCGCCGCGAGCGCCGGAACAGCACCCGAGGGCGGGGAACTGATTCCGGTTGGAGTGCTGTCAGGAGCTTCGGACGCTAAGCCTTCCTCGTCGTCTGTCACCGTAGTCGGCAAAATGAAGACGCGCCCGAAGGAAATCGGATTCCAGGTATTGGTAGGCGCGGCCCAGAAGCTGCAGTCGTCGCTGGATGCCGGCGCGGTGGGCGCGATCCTGGCCTTCGCTTGTCCGGCGCCAACCGCATGCTACGAGATCTACGCCGCGTGGAAAGAGGGCGACTCCGACCTCACCCGATTGAAGCAAGAGCGCATTGCCAGGGCCGCGCAGCGCGTGGTCAGCGATCTCGGTGTCCCGGGCGTGAAACATGGCATGGACGTCAACGGCTATTACGGCGGCCCGTCGCGCCTGCCGTTTTTGCCGCTGACAGCCGACTTGAAGTCGGAGATCGAGCGCCTGCTGGCAGATGTCAGGAACTGAGCGAACGACGGAATTCCCTTGCACCTGCGTTGCGCGAGACGAGGGAGTATGTTACAAGTCACGCTCAAATGAAAAAGACGCTCGCCATCCTGCCGCTTCTGTGCCTGTTTTGGACGGTGTTTGCGCTTGCGCAATCCGACGCCCCGATCACAATTGTTTGGCCGAACAGCGACAAACCTTCGCTAAAGCTCACCTTCGGCACATTCGAGCAGAAGGGGATCGTAAATGGTCAGGGCATATTCGTATCGCAAGTGACGGCACAGAACGTTTCCGAGCAGGGCATGCCGAGGTCCGTCTTCACGGTGCTTATCTCTAACAAGGATGGCGTCCGCATCGGCAGCGCTCGGTTGCAACTGCCTGAGATTCCTCCCTACCGCACGCAGAACGCGCAGGTGCAGTTTTCCGCTGCCGGCAGCCCGGCGGGCGTGACGCTGCTGGCCGGCAAGACGATTCCCCTGCGAGTGATCTCCGTGCCCCCGGGAGCGAATTTCAAAGTCGACGGCCAAGATGAAGGCGTGACCCCCAAACTCGTGGATTTCACCATCGGAACGCACACTATCGAATTCAGCAAGGAAGGCTACGCCACGGGCAGCACCCCGCTCGATGTCGGCGCGGACGAGCTGCCCGGCGGCAGCGTGAGTTTCGAACTCGGCGGCCTCTCACAAGATACAGTCGATCTGCGGGACGGAACGACCATTTTGGGCGATGTCATTTCGATGTCGCTGGCAAATGTCGTGATCCGAGTCGATGGCAAGGACCAGAAGTATGATCGCAATCAGGTGAAGAAGATTATTCTAATCGAGCGGACCACCACGCAACAGCCGCCAGTTACGCAGCCCGTCCGCCCAGCGCAACCAAAGTGAGTGAGACAATGAAAAGCGTACGGGCGATTTTCGCGGTCGTTGGGCTGCTGATCCTCGCTTCGTTAACCGTTGCCAAGGATCAGCCATTCCTGGTAGTGGTCTGGCCCGAGAAGGGCGATCCCGTTCTTCGCTTCACATTCGGGAAGTTCAAGGAAATCGGATCGGTGGGAAGTGAGAGAACCTACATCACCGACACCACAGCAGAAAATCTCTGGAGCAAGGGTATTTCGGAGGCTACCTTCGCGTTGTACCTGTACGACAAGAACAAGGCCCGCATCGCCCAAGCGACGATTAGCGTGAGCAACGTGGCTCCAGGAGAGACTGTCAAATTCCAGACGACGATAGCATCCTCGGGTCCGCCTGCCTCCTTGTCCGTGGTCGCAAGATATCTACCCAAGGAACTCGGGCCACTCGCTCCTCCACGACTCATTTCGATCACCGTGAATACGGTCCCGCAAGGTGCCGCGGCGAAGCTTGATGGAGTTGAAGTAGGCACAACTCCCAAGATTGTGCAGGTTGCGGTGGGGAAGCATGTTCTGGAATTCACAAAAGAGGGGTTCAATACCGGTAAGTTTCCCTTCGAGATCGGGCCCGACGACACCTCCGGCGGCAGCGTGAGCTACGAACTGGGAACCTCCGCGCATGACACGATCGAGCTGCGCGACGGCGGCGTGGTGACCGGCGACCTGGTGTCGGTTTCGGGCATGGAGATCGTCATTAAGGTCGGCGGGAATGATCAGCGATTCAATCGCAACCAGGTGAAACGCATCCTGCTGGTGGAGCGGGAGACCCCGGCTCCTTCGAACCCGTGAAGCCTGCAAAGCACGGCCGGCCACGGCCACGCTTACCAGTCATCTCCGAAGAGATGAGGGCCTGGTCGGATGCGCTAGCCGGGGAAGCCGGCGGCTGGCCGCAAGTCACGACGCGCGTCTTCTTTGGATTCAACGCTGTCTATCGCAAAGGCAAAATGTTTGCCCTGTTGCCCCGCACCCGCGGCATGGAGACGGCAAACTCCCTCGCCTTCAAACTGGAGTCTCCGGCTGCGTCCGTCCGCAGGCGTCTCGAGAAAGATGTGCGCATCGGTTCCACCCAGATGCAGAAAGCGCGCTGGTTCACCTTCGAAGTCTGGTCTGACGGCGACCTGCACGACGCTCTCGGCTGGCTCTCTGTGGCATACGAGGCGGCGGGCAAGGCTAAGAAATCACGGTAGTTGTAAGTCGCTTGTGATCAAGATCACATTGAGGTATACTGCGTTCGAACGAACGTTCGAATTATTCGGACTTCATGGGTTATGGGGAACCCTTCCACAGCCACACTGATTCCCGCGAGGCGCCAGCACGCCGCACCCGCACCGGCAACGCGCCCGGCAACACGGTATGACCGTCGCTTGGCCGAGATCCTCGCTCACGCCACCGAGGTCTTCTGTAAGAAGGGGTACGAGGGCGCCTCGATGCGCGACCTCTCGCGCGCCAGCGGCATGTCGCTGGCTGGGCTGTATTACTACTTCGAATCCAAAGAGCGGCTGCTCTTCCTGATCCAGAAGCACACTTTCTCGACTATCGTGGAACGGCTGAAGTCGCGGCTCGAAGGCATCGACGACGCGGAAGAGCGCGTCCGGATTTTCATCCGCAACCACCTCGAATATTTCCTGGCCAATCAGGCAGCCATGAAGGTGCTCTCGCACGAAGCCGAGGTGCTGAAGAACGGTTTCGCAGCCGAGGTAGCAGCCATCAAGCGCGAGTATTACCGCATCTGCGTGGGTTTGCTCGACGACCTGAAGCGTGACCGTAGATTACAGTTTTCCACGCGGATCGCCGTTCTCAGCCTGTTCGGCATGATGAACTGGATTTACACCTGGCACAACCCGCGTGTGGACGCTGATGCGGCGTCGCTGGCCGGTGAGATGAGCGACATTTTTCTGTGCGGTGTGATGGAGGGCGCAAAGAAGCGTGGGGACGGACGTTGAGTCGGGAGCTGTTTTGGGCACGGGCGACGGCAGATTCCTCGCTTTGCTCGGAATGACAACGCATTCGAATATTCTGGAAAAATGAAGGAGACGCGAGACATGGCGACCACAATGCAGCCGGCAACCGGCGAGACCACGAAGCAGTTGATCAACTACCGCAGCGACGGCGGCGTCGCGGTGATTGAGATGTGCGATCCGCCCGCGAACACCTACACCTACGAGATGAACCGACAACTCGACGACGCTATCCTCAAAGCGCGTATGGCGAACGACGTCTACGTGATCGTTCTGACCGGCGCGGGCGACAAGTTCTTCTCCGCGGGCGCGAACATCAAGATGCTGTCGAGCGTCGACCCCACATTCAAGTACTACTTCTGCTTGCACGCCAACGAAATGCTGCTGCGCCTGGAGCACACTCCGAAGCTGGTGATTGCGGCGATCAACGGCCACTGCGTCGGCGGAGGGCTCGAGATCGCAATGGCCGCCGACATCCGGATCGCGCGCAAAGACTGCGGCAAGATCGGCCTGCCCGAGGTGAACCTCGGCGTACTGCCGGGCACGGGTGGCACGCAACGGCTCTCGCGCCTGGTGGGGAAGAGCAAGGCCATCGAACTGATGGTCACGGGCAACACGTTTTCGTTCGAAGAGGCGCAGGAACTGGGCATCGTCAACGACATCTATGAACGCGACGGCTTCATGGAAAACATCATGGAGTATGCCAAGCAGTTCTGCCCGCCCAATAAAGCGGCCAAGGCCGTGGGCCGCATCAAACGCGCGGTGCAGACGGGCTGGGAGATTCCCATGGAGTCGGCGCTGGCCGTGGAACGCGAAAACCAGCAGCTGCTTTTCCAAAGCGAAGACGCGAAGGAAGGCCTGGCTGCGTATGTGGAGAAGCGGCCGGCAGTGTTCAAAGCGAAATAGCTCGTGTGGGGACGGGCACTCTCGCCCGTCCAGCCGAGCGGAAACTCGGCTCTGTGCTGAAGACAACGAAATGCTTGGAACGAATTGGGGCTGACTTATGCCGGGAAAAGTAGCGAAAATCGGAACCTTCAGCGACTGGATCGGTTTGTTCAACGACTGGCGCAAGGAGATCGGCGTCAACACCGACGACATTGAGGCCTTCCACTTCGACACGCTTTACGGCGCCATTGACACCGAAGAGATCGAATTCGGTTCCTACAAAGGCCGCCGCAAGTGGGAGAACTTGCGCCAGATTCCTACCCAGCAGATGCGCGACGCCCTGATGAACATGATCGTCTACCAGGGCGACACCGAGTTCGCCAGCGTTGAGCAGCAGCGCAACCTGTTCGAAATGGCGCCCACCGACTGGGACCGCCGCGCGATTACTCGCGTGATGATCGAAGAAATGCGCCACGGCTGGCAGATGTGCGCTCTGCTCATGGATCACTTCGGCTATTCCGGCAAGGTCGAAGCGCAGAAGATGCTCGAGCGACGCGCTTTCGAAAACAAGCGGTTGCTCGGCGCATTCAATGTTGATGTGGACAACTGGATGGACTTCTTCACATACACCGACTTCGTCGACCGCGACGGAAAATTCCAGCTGCAGATGCTGAAGTACTCCGCCTTCGCGCCGCTGGGCCGCTCCATGTCGTACATGCTGCGCGAAGAGGCCTTCCACATGGGCACGGGCAATGACGGGCTGCGGCGCATCGTGGAAGCGGGCGTGATTCCGGGATGGCTGATTCAGAAATATCTTAACAAGTGGATTTCCAGTTCCTACGATTTGTTCGGCACCGACCATTCTTCGTCGGCGCACTGGGCCTACGTTTGGGGGATCAAGGGACGCTACGACGAGCCGAAGAACGAGCAGTCGCCCGATCTCGACGACTTGAACGATTACAACCGAAACCTTTATCGCGACGAAGTCGCCGGCCTGATCGAGCGCTTCAACGGTTCGCTCAAGCCGGGTGAGCCGAAACTCTACGCCCCGCACATCAAGTTCAACCGCGCGATCGGCCGGTGGGCAGGACAGAAATTCCACGCGCAGACGGGCGAGCCGCTGGACGACCGCGCGTACGACGAACATCTGAAAGAGTACATGCCCTGGGCGGAAGACAAGAAGCTGCTGCTCGACATTATCGGCAGCGAGAAGAAGTGGATCGCCGAAAAGACGGGGGCGCGCGATCCGCTGGCCAGCATTGGGGAAGTGCGCAAGTCGGCCATCAACTTGTAGAGAAGGACTTCGCCGCAGAACACACGGAGGACGCGGAGAGATGATGGGATCGTCGTCGGTGGCAACCGAACTTAGCCGTCTCACGATGGAGATCGCTTCTTCCGTGGCGCGGATTGTACTGCGTCATCCGCCGGTGAATGTGATCGACGTTCCGATGATGCAGGAACTGGCACGGTCTCTGGCGGAGATCGAGGCGCGCCCGGACCTTTCTGCAATCGTGGTGAGCAGCGAGGGGAAGTCGTTTTCGGCAGGCGTGGATGTGGCCGCGCATACTCCCGAGAAAGTCGAGGAGATGCTGGCCAAGTTCCACGCTGTAATTCGCGCGCTGGTTGCGACGAAGAAGGTTACGATCGCGGTAGTGCGCGGTCACTGCTTGGGCGGAGGCGCGGAATTAGCCATGGTTTGCGACATGGTTTACACGGCGGAATCGGCTCAGTGGGGTTTCCCGGAGATCAAGCTTGGTTGCTACCCTCCGGTGGCCTGTACCGCGCTGGCCGCGCTTGTGGGCCAGAAGCGCGCGGCTGAGCTGATTTTGACGGGACGCATGATCACCGGCAAAGAAGCGGCGGAGATCGGCCTCGCCAGTCGGGCGGTCGCGGAAAGTGAGTTGGGGGTGGTAGTCGACAAATGCATTGCGGATTTGCGCAAGCTCAGCCCCACCGCGCTGGAGGTGGCCAAGAAGGCATCTTACGCCTGGGATTCGATGCACTTCGACAAGGGTTTGGCCCGGGCCGAGAAAATCTATTTTGAGGATTTGATGAAGACCGCCGATGCACACGAAGGCATCCGGGCCTTCATGGAGAAGCGCGAGCCGAGGTGGACAGGGAAGTAGCCGTCTCTGGGAGCGGGCAAACAATGGACTACGAAATCACTCCCGAAGAAGTGAAGGGCAAGCTCGAAGAGGGAGACACGTTCACTCTGCTCGATGTCCGCGAGCCGTGGGAATTTGAAACAGCGCGGATTGCCGGCGCGAAGTTAATGCCCATGGGGGATGTGCCGTCGCGAGCGCATCAGGAACTCGATTTTGAGGAAAACATTGTCGTGCTGTGCCATCACGGAGTGCGTTCAATGAACGTTACGGCGTGGCTGCGGCAGCAGGGGTTTGAAAGAGCGCAGTCCATGCGCGGCGGCATCGATGCGTGGTCGCGGCGCGTCGATCAGAATGTGCCGGTGTATTGAAGCTGTCAGCCGTCAGCTATCAGCCGTCAGAAAGGCCTTAGCTGATAGCTGATGGCTGATAGCTGAGAGCTTCCAATGAAAAAAGAACTGGTCGAACTCCGAGTCAACGGCCGCACGGACGAACTCGCCATTGAGCCCAACGCGCTGCTGCTCGACGTGCTGCGTCAGGAACTCGAGCTCACGGGTTCCAAACGCGGCTGCGACGATTCCTCCTGCGGGGCCTGCACTGTGCTGGTCGATGGCGTTGTTATGATGTCTTGCACTCTGCTCGCGGCAAGCTGCGAGGGGCAGGAGATCACGACGATTGAGGGAGTGAGCGAGCACGGCAGCCTGGCGGCGGTTCAGAAGGCTTACGGCGATTGGGGCGGGGCGCAGTGCGGATACTGCACTCCAGGCTTCATCATGACGGTGAAGTCGCTGCTGGCCGAGAATCCCGATCCGACCGAAGCCGACGTTCGAGCCGCGCTGAGCAGCAATCTCTGCCGCTGTACCGGCTACAACCAGATGTACGAGGCGATCCGTTCGGCGATTGCGGCGGAACGGAAAGAGCCAATGCCAGCGAAGGGATGTAGGACTGCGGGCGAGAAGCAGATTCCTTCGCCTTGCTCGGAATGACAAGGATGAACGATTTCTCCATCATCGGCAAACCCACCGCGATGATCGACGCGGCCGAGAAGACCACCGGCGCGGGCAAATACACCGACGACCTGAGCCTTCCCGGCATGCTGATCGGCAAGATTCTGCATTCGCCCTTTCCGCATGCGCGCATCAAGCGGATTGACCCGAGCCGCGCTGAGGAACTCGAAGGCGTCGTGGCCGTTGTCGTCGGCACCGACGCTCCCAATCCCTACGGCATTCTCCCCGTGGGTCATGACGAATACGCGCTGGCGCTCGACAAGGTGCGCTACGTCGGCGACAACGTGGCTTGCGTCGTCGCGGTTTCGGAAAGCATCGCCGAGAAAGCTCTCGAACTGATTGATGTTGACTTCCAAGTCCTACCGGCCTACTTCGATCCCGAAGAATCCATGAAGGCCCAGACCGATCTTATCCACGACAATAAGCCCGGCAACGTCGAGAAAGATTATCACCACGTCTTTGGCGATCCCGACAAGGGCTTTGCTGAGGCCGATTGCGTAGCCGATGCGCGCTTCATTTCGAATGAAGTCACGCACGCGGCGATGGAACCGCATTCCACGCTGGCGTCGTTCGAACTCGATCCGCACACGGGAAAGCTGGGCCGCCTTACGGTGTGGTCGTCCACCCAGGTGCCGTATTACCTGCAGCACAAGTTGTCGCTCGTGCTCGAAATGCCGATGTCGCAGATTCGTGTGATCAAGCCGCTGGTCGGCGGGGGATTCGGCGGCAAGAGCGAAGTCATTCCACTGGAAATCATCGCCGCTATCGCCGCGCGTAAAGCCAAAGCTCCGGTCAAAATCACGTACACGCGGGAAGAAGTCTTCTGGGCCCATCGCGGCCGCCCCCGCACCATCATTGATCTGAAGACCGGCGTGAAACGCGATGGCCGCATCACTGCGGTCAAAGCCCGCGTGGTGCAGGATGGCGGCGCGTACTGCTCCTACGGCGTGGTGACGATTCTGTATTCTGGCGCGCTGCTAGGCGCGCTCTACGACATCCCTAACATTCAGTACGACGGATATCGCGTGCTCACCAACAAGCCTGCCTGCGGCGCCATGCGCGGCCACGGCACGGTGAATGTGCGCTTCGCGTTCGAATCACAACTGGATGAGCTGGCTGCGAAGATCGGCATGGACCCGGCCGAAATCCGCCGCCGCAACCTGCTCAAGCCGCCTTGCATCACGGTCAACGGCCTGCGTGTTCAGAGTTACGGGCTGCCCGAGTGCATCGCGAAAACAGTCGAACGCTCCGGCTGGAACGAACGCCGCGGCAAACTGCCCAAGGGACGCGGACTAGGCATTGCCTGCAGCCACTATGTGAGCGGCGCAGCCAACTCGATCATTCGTTCCGATATGCCGCACTCCACGGTCAACATCAAGATTGACCGCGATGGCGGCGTCGTCGTGTATACCGGCGCGTCTGAGATTGGCCAGGGATCGGACACCATGACGGCACAGATCGCGGCCGAAGCACTGGGCTGCTCGCTTTCCCGAGTGCGCGTGGTCGCCGCCGACACTGACCTCACGCCGATTGACATCGGCTCCTACTCCAGCCGCGTGACCTTTATGGCGGGAAACGCCACGTTGCGGGCGGCGGGAGAAGTGAAGAAGCTGATTGCGGCCGCGGCGGCAAAGAAGATGGGCTGCGAAGTGGAAGAATTAGTCTTCCGTGATGATGTCATTCTCAGGAAAGCCCGTGTGGGCGCGGGCGACTCGCCCGCGCAAATCCCGCGCGGTCCGGACGGGCGAGAGCGCCCGTCCCCACATGGTTCATTGTTGTCTCAACATCTCGAGCAAGCTTCAGTCAGCGGCCACGTCGAGGGGCAAATTCTGCGCGGATCGCTACAGCAGAAGCGCAAGGAAGAAGGTCCTAAAGACCGGATGACCTTCGAAGAAGCGGTCGTCGCAGCGATTGACTTTCACGGAGCGCTCACCGGGACTGGTTCCTACGCTCCTCCGCAGGAAGCGCGCGGCGGCAAACATAAGGGTGCGGGCGTCGGACCATCCCCGGCGTATTCCTACTCCGCGCAAGTTGCCGAGGTCAGCGTCGACGAAGAAACCGGCGAAGTCACGGTACACAAAGTCTGGGCCGCCCACGACTGCGGCCGCGCGCTGAATCCTGTTTCCGTCGAAGGCCAGATCATCGGTTCCGTGTGGATGGGTATGGGACAGGCCCTGACCGAAGAAATGATCTGGAAAGACGGCATGCTGATGAATCCTGGCTTGCTTGAGTATCGCAGCCCGTCGGCGGTCGAATCCCCCGCGGTCGAACCGATCATCGTAGAGAGCATTGATCCCGAAGGTCCCTTCGGCGCCAAGGAATGCAGCGAAGGATCGCTGGCCGCGACCATCCCCGCGATTGCCAACGCAATCTGCGATGCGGTGGGCGTGCGGTTGCATGAGTCGCCCTTCACGCCGGAGAGGATTCTGGCTGCGCTGCGCGCGAAGAAGAACGCCAAAGCGCTGAACCTGACGGAAGGTGTCGATCCCACCGCACCTGAACGCTTCCGCGAGCACGGCGGCTCGCTCTGTTTCGAGGGCAAGGGACCTGAGCGCCACGCGCTTGATCCGGCGCGATGCAGAGTTCCCGCCGGAGGTGGGGATTGAGCCTGCCGCAATTCAAGCTCGTGCGGCCGCGGTCGGTGGAAGAAGCCGTCGAGTTTATGGCCAGGCATACTCGTGTGGGCGCGGGCGACCCGCCCGCGCAAGATCAGCACGCTCGTATCCGACTCATTGCCGGCGGCACCGATCTGATTCCCTCTCTGCGCCAGAGACTTTTTGAGCCAGAAAATGTTCTTGATCTTCGCGGAATTGCCGCGCTGCGAGGAATCAAGCCAAGGCCGGATGGCGGCGTCGAAATCGGCGCTTTGACCACGCTGCGCACGATTGAGAAGTCTGATTTCCTCCGCCGACGCTATCCCGTGCTCACCGAGGCAGCGGCGACGGTGGCCTCGCCCGTGCTGCGCAACATGGGGACGATCGGCGGCAACATCTGTCTCGACACGCGCTGCCTTTGGTACAACCAGTCGCTCACCTGGCGGAAGGGCTGCGGATTCTGCATCAAGAAAGACGGAGACCTGTGCCACGTAGCTCCCGGCGGCACGAAATGCTGGGCGGCTTTCTCGGGCGATACACCTCCGGCGCTACTCTGCCTGGATGCGGAAATCGAAATCGTCAGCAGCGCAGGAATCCGCCGCCTGTCTCTGCACGACTTCTACACTGGACTGGGCGACACTTATCGCAAACTCAAGGCCGACGAAATTGTCACTCGTGTGTTCCTGCCAGGGGCGTCTGCTGGTTACCGCGGCGTCTACCGCAAGCTGCGAGTCCGCGGCTCCATTGACTACCCGCTGGCCGGAGTCGCAGTCGCGATGAAGCGATCTTCGAATGGCAAAAGCGCCGGACACGTCACCGATGTTTGCGTCGGTGTGACCGCGGTGAATCCCGCGCCGCTGCTGGTCAAGGGTGCGTCCGAGTTGTTGGCAGGAAAGATCGTGGATGAAAACTTGGCGGAAGCGGTGGGCGATCTGGCCGCAAAGACCGCCAAGCCGCTAACCACCTCGGCGCTGACTCCGGAGTACCGGCGCGAGATGATTCGTGTTTTTACGAAGCGGGCGGTGCTGGCAGCCGCGTCCAATTAGAACGTCTGATATTCTTGCTCTGGCTATTGCGGCATCGCGGATGGTTTCAGGAACCGCGTTTGTGGAGGCAAAGCCCCAGCGGCTGAAGCCGGCATTTCTTGTGCCCGTGAGCGGCACGGCTGAAGCCGTGCCCTTCCCTGGACTATCTGGTGCAGACATGGCCGATCACCGACCACTGATCACTAACCACTCATGATCACCGACTGCCACATCCACATCCAGCCCATGGAGATGTTCAAGCCGCACGCGCTGGAGCTCATGAAAAGGAAACGGGCGAACTTCGACCAGATCGTCGAATTCTGCCGCTCGCCCAAAGCCTTCCTCAAGTTCCTTGACGCGAGCGGCATTGACCGGGCCGTGCTCATCAACTACGTAGCCCCTGAAGTCATTGGCTTCACCAGTGGAGTGAATCAGTTCGTCGCCGATTACGTGAAGGACGATCCCAAGCGCCTGCTTTCCTGTGGAAGCCTGCATCCCCGGCACACAGCGAACGTGCTGGCCGATGTAGAGCAGATTCTTCGGCTGGGACTGAAGATGATCAAAATTCACCCGCCGCATCAGCTGCTGTTTCCCAACGACTACCTGAGTGGCGCGAAGGAACTGGAAATCATTTACCGCGCTGCCGAGGCAAACGGGGTTCCGGTGATGTTCCACACCGGAACGTCAATCTTTCCCGGTGCCCGCAACAAGTACGGCGATCCGATCTATGTAGACGATGTGGCCGTGGATTTTCCCAAGTTGAAGATTCTGCTGGCGCACGGAGGCCGTCCCTTGTGGATGCAGACCGCCTTCTTTCTGGTCCGCCGCCACCCCAACGTCTATCTGGACATCAGCGGCATTCCGCCCAAGGCGCTGCTCAAGTACTTTCCGCGCCTCGATGAAATCGCGTCGAAGACGCTCTTCGGCACAGACTGGCCCGGTCCCGGCGTCCCCGACATCAAGCAGAACCTGGACGAATTCCGCGCTCTTCCTCTCCGCGAAAGTATTCAGCAGCAGATTCTGAGCAAGACCGCACTCTCCCTCTGGCCGGCCTGATCTGCCGCAGCACAGAAGAGGCCCGCTGCACTGACAGCGAGCCTCAATCCTGCAAATCGCACTGCTTACTTTCCTGCCGTTGCCGCGTCCGCCTTCGTTCCCAGCAATTCATCCGCCAGAGCAGTGGCCCCGTAGATTTTGCGCAGCGCCTCCTGAATGCCACGCGAATCGACCGAAACGGCTCGTCCCTGCACGTCACTGTAGGCGAAGTTCCAGGGCAGCGATTCGATGTTGCCGTCGAAGATGATGCCCACCACTTCGCCTTTCTTGTTCACAGTCGGCGATCCGGAGTTGCCTCCGATGATATCGGCGGTGGAAACAAAATTGATCGGAGTCTTGAGATCGAGTTTCGCCTTCGCTTTCATCCAACTTTCCGGCAAGTTGTAAGGCGGCTGGTTGTTGTGTTCGGCCGCGTGCTCATAAGCGCCGCCGATGGGGGTGGCAAAAGGAATCGCCTTTCCATCCTCCTGGTAGCCCTTCACGGCGCCGTAGCTCAGGCGAAGGGTAAAGGTCGCATCTGGCGGCTGGGTGAAGCCGCTTTGAGCAAAGCGCGCTTTCGCGACTAGAGTGCCGTTCTGACGCACCACGGACTCCACCTTATCCTCGAACTGTTTGCGGGCTGCCCGCGCGGAAGGATCAATCGACCGCATAGCCACAATCAGAGGATCGGTGCTGGCATCGATCACCGTCTGTCCGCCTTCATAGAGCTGCTTGCGCACGGCGACGTCGTCGAGTTTCGTGCCGGCGATCATATCTTTTGCGGCGTCGGCAGGAGTCTTGCCCTGCAGCACCTTCTGCACGTCAGGGTTGTCCTTACCCAGCGCACCCTGCATCTCGCTGAGAGAGTCGCCGAGAAGAGTGACTTCCAGGTTCTTGTAAACCGGTTCGGTTGAAAACAACTGCTGCTCGAACGAAGGAAGATTAGAGTCGCGGAACTCGCGCATGCGCTCTGGATTCGGCTTCGGTTTTTCCGCCGCCGCGCGTACCAGCGCCCGCGCCACCTGAGCTAAGCGAGAGTTGAATCCCCGCATACGCTCCAGAAAAGTCAGGTCGGGGTAGATGGACTGCTGCACCTTGATCGCCTGCACAATCTCTTCCCAGGGATCAGCCGCGCCGGCATTCTTGGGGCCGGCCTTAAAGGCGGCGCGCAACTTGGCCTCGTCAGCGGCCTTGGCTTCCATGATCGCCTTGTCGAGCAGGCCCGACTGGTAGCCGGTGATGGCCTTCTGCGAGTTCTGCAGTCCGAAAATATCTTCCTTGGCGACTCGTGCGTTCTCCTCAGACTGTTTACTGAAGTCCTGCAGCAGGGCAATACGGCGCTGGAAAAGTTTCAATGCCGATGGATATTGCACATTGCGCAGGAACTCGAGTTGAGCCATGGTCAGCAGGCGCCCTGTATTTCCCGGATGTCCGGAAACAAAAATCAGGTCGCCGTCTTTCACGCCGGTGCGCGACCACTGCAGGTAGTGGTCAAGGTGTGCCGGCTTCCCGTTTTCATAGATACGAAAGAAAGTGATATCCAGGTCATAGCGGGGATAAGTGAAGTTATCGGGATCGCCGCCGAAGAAAGCGGCGTCGAACTCCGGCGCGAACACCAGCCGGACGTCCGTGTACTTTTTGTATTTGTACAGGTTGTAGACCTGGCCGGAATAGAAAACGACGACGTCGCAGCGCAATCCGGTCGCGGTGGCGCAATCCTTCTCGACTTGTGACATGGCGGCGCGCTGGGCCTGGCCCGCTTCCGCGGCCGACATGTCCGGCTTCATCCCTGCATTCACCTTGTCGGTAACGTCCTCGATGCCGACGAGCTGGTTCAACTCAAGGTTGGGGCACTTGGCCTCTTCGGCTTGCGTCTTGGCGTAGAAACCGGTCTTCATGTAGTCGCGGCCCTCGGTCGAAAGCTGCTGGACGCATCCGGCGCCCACGTGATGGTTGGTGAAAGTCAGGCCGTCGGCGGAGACGAAGGAGCCGGAACCGCCGTTGTTGAATCGCACCGAAGACAGGCGAACGTGGTCCAGCCACTCCTGGGTGAGTTGGAAGCCGTATTTGGCCTTAATCTGGTCCTTCGGGGGCGCGTTGTAGAGCCACATCCCCTCGTCGGCGGGCGCCAGGGTCGAGAACACGAAGACAAGGGCAAGCAGGACTGCAGAATACCGTTTCATTCTTGGGGATCCTCCATGGAGATATGAAGAGCGACTTACGAAGCTGCGGTAAACCTTGGGCGTCCTTTTCACTATACGCGCGGTCCAGGCGAGGAGCAAAAGCTTCGGAGAGCAGTCAAAAGGGATCTTTGCCCGCACAACGCCAAAGATCCACGTGGAAGAGCGGCCCTTTAGGGACGGTAGAGTCCAGTGATCGACGCCCTTCAGGGCCGGTGGCGTTTCTCGGCGGGTCTGGAAACTCGTTTGCAACGGCGAAGCCTCACACTAGTAAGTTTGCCCGTAGGTTCTACGACCGCTTGGAAAGTAGCCGGCCTTTCAGGTATAAAAAAGGCTGCGCTTCCCGCGCCTGTCCTCGCGCGGCCCGGCAACGAAGAATCCAACGAACTAAGCGAGAGACGAATGTCCAGCGTGACTACAACTCATGCCCCGAAGGGACTTGAGAACGTCGTTGCCACCACTTCCAAGATCTGCTACATCGACGGAGATCGCGGAATCCTCGCCTATCGCGGCATAGACATCCACGAACTGGCCGACCACTCGAATTTTGAAGAGACCTGCTACCTGCTCTGGTTCGGAAAGCTGCCCACACGATCCGAACTGCGGGAGTTGCGCCAGCGGCTAACCGGCGAACGCCACCTGGACAAATCCATCCTCACGCTGCTCGGCAGCGCGCCCCGCGCGGCTCTGCCCATGGACGTTCTGCGGACCGCCGTTTCAGCCTTATCTTTTTACGATCCCGACGATAAGAAAAACGACCACGACGCCAACGTCGCCAAAGCCATCCGCCTGACTTCGCAGATCGCCATGATCGTCGCGGCCTATGACCGCATCCGCAAGGGCAAGCCTCTGGTTGAGCCGGACCGTTCGCTCTCTCACGCCGCCAACTTCCTGCTCCTGCTCAATGGTGAGCGGCCGTCGGCGACCGCGGAGCGCGCTCTCGACATCGCTCTGATTCTGCACGCCGACCACGAACTTAATGCTTCGACGTTTGCCGCGCGCGTGACGGCTGCGACTCTGTCCGACCTGCATTCCGCCATTACGTCGGCGATTGGCGCGTTGAAAGGGCCTCTGCACGGCGGCGCCAACGAAGCCGTTTTCCACATTCTGGAAACGATTGACCGCAGCGCCGCAGACCCGGTTGACTACGTGAAGAGCATGCTGGCTCAGAAGAAGAAAGTCCCCGGTTTCGGACATCGCGTCTACCACACGGAAGACCCGCGGGCTACGCACCTGCGCGTCATGTCGCGCGATCTGGGCCACTCCAGCGGCCAGGCCAAGTGGTACGAGATGTCGCACAAGATCGAAGAATTCGTGAAGGCAGAAAAAAAACTGAATGCGAACGTGGATTTTTATTCGGCCTCTACCTATCACACGCTGGGCATCGACGTGGACCTGTTCACTCCTATCTTCGCCGTCTCCCGCATCAGCGGCTGGGCCGCCCACGTGATTGAGCAACTCGACGACAATCGCCTGATCCGCCCGCGCGCCGAGTATCTCGGGCCCGAATACCCCGCCCGTTACGTGCCGATCGAACAAAGGTAGAGGCGATGACCATGTGGGGACATCCGCCCTCGGCTGTCCGGTCGAGCGAAGCTCGACAGCATCGCTGAGAACGTAATCCACAGCGTAAAATAGAAGCGGGTTCTGTATGCGCCGGGTTTACCTCGACAACAACGCTACCACTCCGCTTCTGCCCGAAGTGTTTGAGGCCATGCGCCCCTATTTTGCCGAGCGTTTCGGCAACGCCTCCTCCATTCACCATCATGGGCAGGAGACCCGGGCCGCGGTCGAAAGCGCGCGCGAGTCGGTGGCGGAGTTGCTCGGCTGCCGCGCTTCGGAGATCGTTTTCACTAGCGGCGGCACCGAGGCCGATAATCTCGCGCTTGCCGGATTGATGGCCGCCTGCGATCATGTGGTCACATCTCGCATCGAGCACCATGCCGTGCTCCACGCCGGCAAGCATCTGGAGGAGATTGGTTGTGAAGTGACGTATGTGCCGGTGGATGGCCGCGGCCTGGTTGATCCCGGCGACGTGCGCCGCGCCTTGCGCCCAAACACAAAACTGATCTCCATCATGATGGCGAACAATGAGACCGGCGTGCTGCAGCCAGTCGAGGAAATCGGAAAGATTGCGGCCGAGGCCGGCGTTCATTTTCATACGGACGCGGTGCAGGCTGCAGGCAGAGTCCCGATCGATGTGAGGCGCGTCGGCTGCCACGCACTCTCGATTTCCGGCCACAAAATGCACGCGCCGCAAGGCGTCGGCGCGCTTTATGTGAGGAAGGGAACGCTCATCCGGCCGCTGTTTTATGGCGGCCGTCACGAGCGCTCGCGCCGGGCGGGCACGGAGAATGTTCCCGGAATAGTTGCTTTGGGGAAAGCCGCCCAGCTCGCAAAAGAGGCGCTGGATCGCGGCGACGACAAAATGGTCGCGTTGCGCGACCGCCTGGAGCAGGGAATCCTCGCCCAGGTGGACGACGCGGGAGTGAATGGTGAGGACGCGCCGCGCGTGCCCAACACCACCAACCTTCACTTCGACCACATCGAAGGCGAAGCGATTGTGATTGCGCTCGATCTGAAGGGGCTGGCGGTTTCAACCGGCGCGGCGTGCTCGTCCGGGGCGATTGAGCCGTCGCACGTGCTCGTGGCCATGGGCCTGCGCCCGGATCAGGCTCGCGCCAGCATCCGTTTCAGCCTGGGGAAGCAGACGGTCGCAGAAGACATTGATTTCGCGCTGGCGCTTGTGCCGGAAACGGTCGCGAGGCTAAGGGAGTTGTCGCCCAGGTACAAGAGGCAAGCAATTAGCACATAGCACTTTGCATTTAGCCGACCGCCGCCCGTCATGGCTAAATGCTAACTGCCAATTGCTAACTGCCAAGAACTCGCACTGAGAATCATGTCAGAGCTAGACACCATCGCCGTGGCCATGTCGGGCGGTGTGGATTCTTCCACCGTCGCGGCCATGCTGCGTGCCGAAGGGCACAACGTCATCGGCCTGACCATGCAGCTCTGGAACCAGCGCCGCATGGCCGTGCACGATGGCATGCCCGAGTCCGTACAGGGACGCTGCTGCTCGCTCGACGACGTCTATGACGCCCGACGCGTCGCTCAGCACATCGGCATTCCTTACTACGTTGTCAATCACGAGGAGCGCTTCGAGCGCGACGTGGTGCGACCGTTCGTCGCAGAGTATCTCTCCGGGCGCACACCCATCCCCTGCAGTCTCTGCAACAATCACTTGAAGTTTGACCAGCTACTCATTGTGGCCCGGCAGATTGGAGCCGACCGCATTGCCACCGGCCACTACGCACGCGTAGCCTTCGACGAGGCCCGTGGCCGCTGGCTGCTCAAGCGTCCCGCCGACCGGAGCAAGGACCAGACTTACTTTCTCTTCGGCCTGACCCAGGAGCAACTCAGCCGCACGCTGTTCCCGCTCGGCGGCATGACCAAGCCCGAAGTGCGCGAACTCGCCCGCAAGCACGGCCTTGCGCTGGCCGAGAAGCCCGACTCGCAGGAAATCTGTTTTGTCCCCGGCGGCGACTACAAGCGCTTCATTGATGCCTACCTCGCCGAGCAGGGCGAGTCGTTGCCCGACACTGCGGGCGAGCTGGTGACGACCGCTGGCGAAGTTCTCGGCGAGCACGCGGGCATTCACAACTTCACCGTGGGCCAGCGCAAGGGACTCGGCGTGGCCACCGGATCGCCGCTCTACGTCATCCAGATCAGCGGAGCAAACAAGCAGGTCGTGGTGGGAGAGGAAGAGCATCTCTATTCGCGCGGGCTGCGCGCGCGCCGCGTGAACCTGATCTCGGTCACCGATCTCGGCGAGCCCATGCGCGTCGCGGTGAAGATTCGCCATCGCCACGAGCCGGCGCCGGCCACAATTGAGCGCGCAGGAGAAAACGAAATCCTCGTCACCTTTGACGAGCCGCAGCGGGCCATTACCCCCGGCCAGGCCGCAGTTTTCTACGACGGCGACATCGTGGTGGGCGGCGGCTGGATCGCATAATGCTTGAAGTTGGGTGCTCGGGGGCCCACTTCCCGCGCAAAGAACAGACATTCAGAAACTTCTGGTCGGATAGTGAGTGTTCTTCCGCGAATGCTTTTTCATTTTGCGCTGGGCCTTGCGCTGCGCCCTGGCGTACTTCCTCTGGGCCTTCTGCTGTTTCTTCTCCATATTTCGGGAAGCCCGGGATTGGGCGGTGTTGGCGGTGTGTCTCTGCGCAACCGCCGGGACCGAACAGCTGAGACACAAGGCAGCCAGAACGAGGAATGCAGCAAGTTTCTTCATAAAGTCTCGGCGATCTGAGCTCTTGCCATGATTCTACAGCAGGAGTCGGCGCGTGTCCCGGGAGTCATTAGCCCCCTAACTTCTGTGCTATGCTTCTCCGCTCCACAAAACATCATCTTCGGGAGAGTGCTATGAACTGTCTCCGCAGATGCTTCCTGTTGTCCGCCGTTGCTGTTCTTGCTCTCCTATCTCTCTCCTTACCCGCTATCCCGCAGGCCCCCATGGGCGCACCGAAGGCTGTCGGGCAACCGGCGCAAACGGCAACTGCATCGACCGTGCCCACGCCGGCCATCACCGAGTACAAGCTCCCGCCTGACAAGCTGGCCAAGGCGACCGCGCTTTATCACACGCGGATTTTCATCGCCGTCTGGGATCCGGTCTTCGGAATTGTGCTGCTGGTGGTGCTGCTGTGGGTGAGGCTGGCCCCGCGCTACCGCAACGTGGCCGAGCACGCCAGCCGATACCGCTTTGTGCAGGCGCTGATCTTCGTGCCGCTCTTCATACTCACCATGGACGTTCTCAGCCTGCCGTTTGAAATGTACGAGCAGCACGTGCAGCGCGCCTACGGGCTATCGGTGCAAGGCTGGGGCTCGTGGTTCGGTGACATGGGCAAGAACGAAGCGATCACGCTGATCATCGGCATCCCCATGATCTGGCTGCTGTTCGCCATCATCCGGAAAAGCCCGGTGCGCTGGTGGTTTTACTTCTGGCTGATCTGTGTGCCGTTCGCCGTATTCCTCATCTTCATCGAGCCGGTCATCATTGATCCGCTGTTCAACAAGTTTGAGCCGCTGGAGAAGGCGCAGCCGCAGTTGGTGCAGCCGCTACAGGATGTCGCGCACCGCGGCGGTCTCGACATTCCAGTGGCGCGCATGTATGAAATGAAGGCCAGCGAAAAGGTCACTACCTACAACGCCTACGTCACCGGCATCGGCGCTACCAAACGCATCGTCGTCTGGGACAACACCGCCAAGGATATGACGATCCCCGAGACGCAGTTCGTCTTCGGCCATGAGATGGGTCACTATGTGCTGAACCACATCTACAAGTTGCTGGCATTCTTTCTTGGGCTGTTATTCATCATGTTCTGGCTTGGGCGCAGGATTGCGCTAGCTTTCCTGGCGCGCTGGGGAAGCCGCTGGGATATCCGGGACATTGCCGACTACGCTGCCCTGCCGGTGCTGCTGCTGGTGTTGAACCTGCTTTTCCTGGTGGGGAATCCCATCGGCAATACATTCAGCCGTCATGTCGAGCACGACGCGGACATTCATGGGTTGGAGGTGACACACGGTCTGGTGCCAGACTCTCCCCAAGTAGCGGCTCAGGCCTTCCAGAAGCTCGGCGAAAAGGCCTACTCCTATCCCACGCCGAACCCGGTGCTTGTCTTCTGCTTTGCCAACCACCCGCCTATCGACGAGCGCGTGAAGTTCGCGCTCAGCTATCACCCGTGGGATGAAGGCAAGCCAAACGAGTTCGTCAAATAAGCGCCACCGACAAAGGCCCCGCCCTGTCTTCGCAAGGTGCGCGGAGACAAGGCGGAGACATCGCCTAAGTTCTCTACTGTAGCCCGGCTTGAGCGAGCATCTCCTGAAACTGACTCCGCGTGCGCATGTCGATGGACTGCGCCACCAGCTTGCCTTCGCGGTCGTAGACGAAGCTCTTGGGAATCCCTTCTACGATAAAAGCGTCATTCACCTTCCGCCCAGGATCGAGCAGAATGGAATACCCGATCTTCCGCTCCGCAATAAATGGAGAAACTTTCGCGATCTCCTCATCAGAAATTGCCAAAACCAGGAAGCCCTGATCTTTGTACTTGTCATAGAGCGCCTGCAGATCGGGCATCTCCTTGCGGCACGGTGGACACCACGTAGCCCAGAAATTCACCAGCACCACCTTGCCCTTCAGCTCCCGCAAATGCCAACTCTTCCCCTGCAAATCAGTGAGAGTAAAATCCGCATTCTGCCGTTTCACGTCATCCGCTTCCAGCTTGGCCATGGCCTCGGCGAACTGCGGGTCATTCGAAGTGGCCTGCATGTGTTCGTAACGCACGAGCGAAGCCAGTTCGTCGTAAGCATCGTTCGGTTCGCCCTTCTTTCCTCGGGCTGGCGGCTGCTCGCGAATAGCTGTGGCGAGGGTCGTGGTGACCTCCTGCAGTGTGTCGCGCCCGAAGTCTCCTTCGGTGGAGAGATTCGACAGCGCCACCGCCAGGATCAGCTTGTTTGGAACGACCGGCAGAGCCCGAATCTGCAGAGCCAGATCTTTCGTCGTACGCGCCCGCACGTCGTCATCCAGCTTGCGCAGCCCGTTGATTTGCTTAACTAGGGGCTTCTCTTGATCGCTCCAGATGATTTTGCTCTGGGCAGCCAGGGTGGCAGCTGAGAGGATGACAATTCCAGCGCTAAGGATGCTGGCAAAAACGCGATTCCACCGAACCGAAAGAGGACGCAACATGAGGATAGACTACATGCATTGGGAGGGAAGAGTCGCGTCGGTCTAAGTCCGGCCGGGCAGCCCGGTCGGGCAGCTCAGATGAACATCTCATCCTGCGGCACGGGCCGCCGTTCCTCGCGCCGGCCGCCGTTCTTGCGACCGCGGCTGAAGAGGAATTCCAGCCCCACCGTGATCCCCTGCATCAACCCGGAAAGCTGGCGGACGGGCGAGATCACTGTCTTGTGCACCATGTCGGAGGTCTGCTCGACGCGGTCCAGAGTGCGGCTGAGCAGTTCGTCGGCGCGGATGACCTGCAACCGGGCGCGATCCACCACATCGTTGACGGTTGCGTCCACGCGCTGCACCTGACTGCGTACCGCAGTGGTAGTTTCTTCGAGATTGTCGGCAATCACCTGCAGCTTGGGGCGAAGATCGGTCAGCATGGCCTGGGCCTGCTCAACCGTGGGCAGAACCTTCGTTTTCACTTCCGTCGCCATGGCTTCCAGGCGCGCGCTGCTCTTGCGCATGGCCAGGTACATGGCCAGCAGGATGCCCGCCTGCAGCATGACCGCGATTCCGGTCAACAAGATGAACAGACTCAGCTTGTCCATAAGCGTACCTCCCCTGTCTGACCTCGGCGCCGCGCCCGGGAGGGATGAGCCGGCGCTATGCCTTACAGATTCTTGGGCGCACCCGTCTCCGCGGTATGCTCCTGATACGCTTGGCGTCCGGCTTCATAAGCGGCGCGGAACTGCTCCTTCTGCTGGCTGAGCACTTCCTTGCCGCGGTCGGCCCACTCCGAGGCTTGATCGCGTGCCTCGCGTGCCCGGTTGCGCACGTAATCCCGGCCTTCCTCGGCCCGCTGGCGCAATGCCTCCCGCGTCTCACTGCCCGAACGCGGCGCATACAGCACGCCCACCAAAGCTCCCAAGCCCAATCCTGCGAGGAACCATACGAAACTATTGCTGTCACGATCCGACATGTGAGTACCTCCTGACTAAGAAACGCCTTAAGCGGATGGTAGCATCCTGAGTCCGGGATTACAATTCGGCGCGGTACTCGGTTATGTCTCAGTTCGCGGAAACAACTGTGTGGGGACAGCCGCCAAAGCCTGCCCTGAGCGAAGTCGGAGGGGCTGTCCGGCCGAGCGAAGCTCGACAGAGCAGTTCGTTCGGGCCGGACAACTTTCCGGACATCCAAATGGTCCGAGCGAATTTTCGTGCGCCGTTCTTACTCCTACCGAAACGGTCTTGCTACTTCGGCTGAGATGGTGGAGTCGCGGGCTTCTGCGCCGGGGCGGGCTGAGTCTTGACCGGCTGAGACTTCAATCCCTGCAGGACCGAAGTCGGGCCGCCACGCTTGGAAGCGTAGATGGATAACGTGATGGAAGTAATCATGAAAGCCACAGCCGACCAGGTGGTGGCTTTGGAGAGGGCGCTGGCGGCGCCGCGCGGACCGAAGGCGGTCTGGCTGCCTTGCCCGCCGAACGCAGCGGAAATGTCGCCGCTCTTGCCGCTCTGCAGCAACACGACCACGATGATAAAGAAGCAAACCAGAATGTGAAGCGCCGTCATGAGATAGATGATCATAAGTTCAGGTTTTTCTGGGCACGCATAATCCACGCGCCCGAAGTTGATTCCTCGATTGTCCGGTCGGATCGTCTACGAATGAACTTCCGGCGAACAGATGTGTGGTGCGGAAGGGGGGATTTGAACCCCCACGCCTTTCGGCGCCACCCCCTCAAGATGGTGTGTCTGCCAGTTCCACCACTTCCGCACGGATGCGACCTGTCAACGGATGAACCATTAACCGCAGGGCAGCACTTCATTATAGCAAAGCAGCAGGGCGTCGAAGGATGTCGCTGGTAGTGAAACTCCAGCTCCACCCGGCCGAGGGTAATGTGTCGGTTTGCGGAAGCAACTTATGCGGGAGAGCCGCCCTCCGCTGCGTGCTCTGAGCGGAGTCGAAGGGTCCGGTCGAGCGACTCTCGACAGCGAAGTTTGACATTGCTCTTGACACGCCTCCGCGCGTGGCCTAGTTTAGAACGTTCAGGCATTCGTGTCTGAATAGAGCCGTATCTCATGCAGAGTGGCTGAGGGTAACGGGCCCGTAGAAGCCACGACAACCGGATCAGGAAACAGCCTGATCGTCTGGTGCCAATTCCCGCCCGGTTTGCGGGGGACATGAGATCGCGGTGAGGATGTGCCTCATCCCCTCAATCCCGGATGAGGCATTCGTGTTTTTAGGGCGCGCAGGGCCCAGCGCACCCAGCGGGAGAAACATCATGCATTCGCGAATTTATTTTGATCATTCCGCTACCACGCCGCTCGATCCACGGGTGCTGCGAGCGATGGGGCCATTTCTGAGCGGGGCGTTCGGGAACCCGTCGAGCCTGCATCAGGAAGGCCGTGCTGCGCGCGAGGCGGTTGAAACAGCCCGCGCTCAGGTTGCGTCTCTGATCGGCGCTGAGCCGGACGAAATCGTCTTCACTGCCAGCGGCACCGAGGCCGACAACCTTGCGCTCATCGGCGCCGTCCGCGCCAGCGGCCGCCCCGGCCATGTCGTAACCAGCTCGATCGAGCATGCCGCAATTCTAGAGACGTGCCGGTTTCTTGCCGAGTCAGGAACGACGATCACTCATCTTCCCGTCAATTCCGATGGACTCGTGCGCACCGAGAGTCTGCTGCGCGCGTTGCAGTCGAACGTGACCATCGTCTCCATCATGGCCGCGAATAACGTGGTGGGAACGATTCAGCCCATCGAGGAACTGGCTCATCTTACCAAGTTGCATGGCGTTCTCTTTCATAGCGACGCGGTGCAAGCCGGAGGAAAGATTCCGCTCGACGTAAATCGCCTGCGCGTGGATCTGCTCTCGCTGTCAGCGCATAAGCTGCATGGCCCAAAAGGAGTGGGCGCGCTCTATGTGAGGAAGGGCTTGAAGCTTTCTCCCATCGTCTTCGGTGGAGGCCAGGAACGGGGCCTGCGTTCGGCCACAGAAAATGTGGCGGGGATTGTCGGCTTCGGCGCGGCGGCGGCGATCGCCCGCGAAGAGTTGGCCGAGGAGACCGGGCGCCTGGTGCAGTTCCGCAATCGCATCGCCAGCGAACTCAGCGAGAGATTTCCTGATTGGTATTTGTTCGGACATCCGGTCGAGCGTTTGCCCGGCCACCTGAGTTTTGGATTTCGCGGTTGGGAGCGGGAACTGGGCAAGCATCTCGCGGCGCTCGATCGTGCCGGGATCGCGGTTTCAGCGGGAAGCGCCTGCAGCGCGCATCACTCGGGAGAACCCTCCGGTGTGCTGTTGGCCATGGGATACGACGCCGAGCGCGCCCGCGGTCTGCTGCGACTTAGTCTGGGCCGCTTCAACACACAGGCCGAAATCGACCGCTTCCTCGAGATTCTGCCTCGCGCCATCACCACGCTGACAGAGACTGACCCGCCCAGAGCCCAACGGCAGATGGTTGATCAGGCCCCCGTGGCCGTCGTGTAAATTGGGAGGTGATGGGCTGAGAACCACCGGTGCCCCCGATTCGTCTCCCTGGCGGAAGCGGGAGTCTGTCGCATGAGCAGCGAAGATTCAACTCGCGAGATTGTTGGTTTCTACACCGCTGCCGACGAGGCCACCCGGCTGCGGACGGGATGGTTTCAGCTGGAGCGAGCGCGCACGCATGAGTTGATTCTGCGCCACCTGCCACCGGCTCCAGCCACGATCGTGGATGCCGGCGGAGGCGCGGGAGTCTACGCCTGCTGGCTGGCCGCGCGCGGATATCAGGTGCACCTCATTGATCCCGTGCCGAAACATGTGGAACAGGCGCGGGCGGCATCAGCTGGGCAGCCCGAACATCCGCTGGCGTCGGCTGAAGTTGGCGATGCCCGCCATCTGCCGCACGACGATGCCAGCGCTGACGCGGTGTTGCTCCTCGGTCCGCTCTATCACCTGGTGGAAAGGGAAGACCGGCTGGCCTGCCTGCGGGAGGCGCATCGAGTGCTGCGTCACGGAGCATTGGCCTGGGGCGCAGCCATCAGCCACTTCGCCTCGCTGTTCGATTCGCTGTCGCATGGGTTCTTTGACGATCCCGCCTTCGCGCCCATCGTGGCGCGCGATCTGGAAGACGGTCAGCACCGCAATCCCACCGGCAATCCGCTTTACTTTACGGACGCCTACCTGCATCGTCCCGGCGAATTGTCGCGGGAGTTTCTGGCCGCTGGATTTCAAATCGTGGAACTGGCCGCCATTGAAGGCCCAGGTTGGATGGCGCGCGATTTTGATCGCTTGTGGAATGATCCGGTGCAGCGCGAGCGCCTGCTCGCGGCCGTGCGCAAAGTGGAGCGCGAGCCCTCCGTGCTGGGCGCGAGCTCGCACATCATGGCCATTGGACGAAAATAGAGACAGCGGTTCCTCCTCGAAAATCTCTTTGTACGAAGAACCGCCTACGCCGCGGCGGCAGAGCGATGGGTCAGGTTCACGACTTTCGGATTCACCAATCGCACCATGTCAGCCCAGGCCATGCGAACCAGTTCGCGGTGTGTGCCGGCGTTGAAGGTAATCTCTTCGTTTTCACCGAAACTGGCATCGGCGTACACCGCCATGTCATAGAGATTGCCAAACGGAGGCATGGCGCCGGTCTCGCAGTCCGGAAAGGCGTCTTTGAACTCCTTCTCGGTAGCGATTTCCACCGTTTGGGCGCCGGCAGCAGTCCGAAGCAAATCAAGATCCACGTGGAACGACGCCGGGACCACCGCCATGGCCAGGGAGCCGTCCACTCGCGCGATGACGGTCTTGGCCAGTTTCTTGCCGGAAAGGTGCATCAGGGCGGCTATCCCCTGGGCGGTGTAAGCGACGGAGTGAGAGAGCACCAGGTACTTGATGTTGTGCGAATCGAGGTATTCACGAAGTTTGGTCAGCTGCATACGACCTCCTCGGAGGGGGGAACGGAAATTGAGGGGCCCGCTTGCGCGGCTATCTGACGCTAACCATTGTATTCCTGCTATGCGGTTTTGCGGTGATTGCCGTCACTTTCCCGCAAGGGAAGGCTTCCAGGGGTTTTCCTTGGGATCACTGCAGTCCATTACGAACTGTCATCCCGAGCGCAGCGAGGGATCAGGGGGGCCGCGGCGATACTGATGGTGCAAGCTAGAACCTGGATCCCTCGCTGCGTTCGGGATGACAAGCGCGTTTAGTCCACGCTATAGCTGAAAACGGTCTAGTACTTCACGATGGCGGCAAACGACTTGGGGTCGAGCGAAGCTCCGCCGACCAACGCGCCGTCAATTTCCTCCTGCGCCATAAGAGCGGAAGAATTATCGGGCTTCACCGATCCGCCGTAGAGAATGCGCAATTTCTGCGCGAACTCCTCGCCAAAAGTCCTGGTCACTTCGTTGCGAATGACAGTGTGAGCCTCGGCGGCGATTTCCGGCGTGGCGGTCTTGCCCGTGCCGATCGCCCACACCGGTTCATAGGCGATTACCAGCTTGGCCGCCTTCTTGGCGGAGATGGCGTGGAAGGCCCGCACGCATTGGCGGCGGAGCACATCATCGGTGGCGCCGGCCTCGCGTTCCTCGAGTACTTCGCCGACACAGCAGATGGGCGTGAGCCCGGCTTCCAGCGCGGTTTTCAGGCGGAGATTCACCGTGTCGTCGGTCTCGCCAAAATATTGCCGCCGCTCGGAATGGCCAATGATCACATGGGTAACGCCATACGCGAGCAGCATGGCCGTCGAGGTCTCGCCGGTGAACGCACCCTCTTCCTTCCAATGAACATTCTGTGCGCCGATGGCAACATTCGATCCGTTGGCCGCTTCGAGCGCCGCGGCCAGATCCAGAAATGGCGGGCAGACGACGATTTCGTCGCGGGTGTGTCCGGAAACAAGCGGGAGGAAGTCGCGGAAAAAGTCGCGAGTCTGGTCGGGGGTTTTGTACATTTTCCAGTTGGCGGCGATCAGTTTTGTTCTCATGAATTAGCCTTCTCGATTCGAAATAGGGAGGTGGAGTTGCTCAGTTTCTCGGCGGCGCGCTCGTAGGCCCGCAACGTGGCCACGTCAAAGAGAACGAACCGGCACTTCGTCACATGCTGGGCGGAAGCGAGCGCATCGGCAGTGGAGGATATCGCAATGGGAGCCGCATCGCTTACGGGGTATCCGTAGGCGCCGGTGGAAATCGCGGGAAACGACAGGGAACCGAGAGAATGCTCGTCGGCCAGGCGAACCGACTCGCGATGACAGCTGCCCAGGGTTTCGGCCTCGCCGTAGTTGCCGCCGCGGTAGACCGGCCCCACGGTGTGGATGACGCGCCTTGCGGCCAGCCGTCCAGCGGTCGTAATGACGGCCTTCCCGGCGTGGAGCCTTCCGATTTTGCTGACAATTTGCCGGCATTCGGCGAGGATGGCCGGGCCTCCGGCGCGATGAATGGCGCCGTCCACGCCGCCGCCGCCGAGCAGAGATGAGTTCGCGGCATTCACAATCGCGCCGGTAGTCTCCTCGACGATGTTGGCGGGGCCGACGATCTCGATGGTTTTTCCGTTGCCGAACAGGAGCCGCATATGGACTGTTGGTACGCAGCGCCGCGTCAAGGTTCGGAGTTCCCGGCCAACCTCCTCAGCAGCATCGTACTGAGTACTGACAACTGGGCACTGCTCTTTCACTTCTTGTCCGTGAGCGCTTCGACTCCCGGCAGCTTCTTTCCTTCCAGAAATTCGAGTGAAGCACCGCCTCCGGTGGAAATGTGCGTGATTTTGTCGGCCACGTTCGCCGCCTTCACCGCCGCCACCGAATCGCCGCCCCCTACGATGGAAGTGGCGCCGGCATTATCGGCTACTGCGTGCGCTATCTTGAAAGTTCCGCGGGAGAATCCGGGAACCTCGAACACGCCCATCGGCCCGTTCCAGACAATGGTGCGGGCTCGGGAAATTTCCTCGCAGAAACGTTCGATGGTCTTGGGTCCGATATCGAGCGCCATCTTGTCGGCCGGGATGGGCTGGCCTTCACCGATCTGCTGGATTATCGCGTTGGCTTCGGGCTTCAGGGCGACGACGTGATCCACGGGCAACAGGAACTTCAAATTCCGCTTCTTGGCTTCCGCCAGCAACTGCTTGGCGAGTTCGATCTTGTCCGCTTCCAGCAGCGACTTGCCGATTTCCTGGCCCTGCGCCTTCAGGAAGGTATAGGCCATGCCTCCACCAATGATCAGCGAGTTCACCTTTTTCATGAGGTTCTCGATTACGCCGATCTTGTCGCTCACCTTGGCGCCGCCCAGAATGGCCACAAACGGCTGCTCTGGGTTTTCCAGCGCCTTGCCCAGGTATTTGAGTTCCTTTTCCATCAACAGTCCGGCAGCTGCCAACTTCACGAAATGCGTAATGCCCTCGGTCGAAGCGTGGGCACGATGGGCCGAGCCGAAGGCATCGTTGACGTAGTAGTCGCAGAGGTTGGCGAGCTGGCGGGAGAATTTCTCGTCGTTGGCCTCTTCTTCGGGGTGGAAGCGCAGGTTCTCGAGCAGGAGCGTCTGGCCTTTTTCCAGTTGGTTGGCCACTTCTTCGGCTTCCGGGCCCACGCACTCCGGGCAGAAGCCGACGTTTTCGCCGCGCGCCAGTTCTTTGTCGAGCAGCATGCGCAGGCGCTCGGCCACCGGCTTCAGGCTCATTTTCGGATTCGGTTTGCCCTTGGGCCGGCCCAGGTGCGAAGCCAGGATGAGGCGCGCGCCATGGCGCAGAGCATATTCGATGGTGGGGAGGGTTTCACGGATGCGGGTATCGTCCATGACGCGCCCGTCTTCGAGCGGCACGTTGAAATCCACGCGCATGAACACACGATTGCCGTTGAGCGGAAGATCACGAATAGAAAGCTTAGGCATGGCTGGTCGTCCTTTTATGAAGGCTTGTGTGGCGCGGGCGCTCTCGCCCGCGCAGTCCGTCTGGATGCTGCCAGCAGCGCGGGCAAGAGTGCCCGCGCCACGTACAGTTTTCTTACAGGCCCTTCTTGGCGATGTAGTCGATCAAGTCCTTCACGCGGTAGGAGTATCCCCATTCGTTGTCGTACCAGGAGATCACCTTGACGCAGTTGCCGCCGACCACGAGAGTCATGGGCGCATCCACGATGGAAGAGCGGGCATCGCCGCGGAAATCTATCGACACCAACTCCTGCTCCTCGTAGCCCAGATATCCCTTCAGCGGCCCGGACTCGGATGCTTTCTTCAGCGCGGCGTTTACTTCTTCCTTCGTCGTCTTCTTCTCCACCCACACCACCAGGTCGACTACCGAAACGTTGGGGGTGGGCACGCGCATGGAGAATCCGTCAATCTTGCCGGCGAGTTCCGGAATCACCAGCTTCAGCGCCTTGGCCGCGCCGGTCGTAGTAGGAATCATCGAAAGGGCGGCAGCGCGGGCGCGCCGCAAATCCCGGTGCGGGAAGTCGAGAATGACCTGATCGTTGGTATAGGAGTGAATCGTCGTCATGGTGCCGCTGACGATCTTGAATACATCGTGAATCACCTTGGCCACGGGGGCCAGGCAGTTGGTGGTGCAGGATGCGTTGGAAATGATGTGATGCTTGGCGGGATCGTACTTGCCTTCGTTGACGCCCAGCACGATGGTGATGTCCTCGTTTTTCGCCGGCGCCGAGATGATGACTTTCTTCACCGGTCCGCGCAGATGCTTCTTGGCTTCATTGGCATCGGTGAACTTGCCGGTGGATTCGATCACGACCTGCGCGCCCACGGACTCCCACGGCAGGGCTGCCGGATCCTTCTCTTTGAACACCTTGATGGTCTTGCCGTCCACCGTAATGCTGTCGGCGCCGGCGGAAATCTGGTTCGGCAGGTTGCCGAGAATCGAGTCGTACTTCAGAAGGTGGGCCAGAGTCTTGGGGTCGGTGAGGTCGTTGACCGCGACGAACTCCAGGTTCGGGTCCTTGAGCGAGGCGCGCAACACGTTGCGGCCGATTCTTCCGAAACCATTGATGCCAACTTTTATTGCCATGTTTCCTCCGTAGGTTATGAAGGCGTGATCAGGTTTGGTTCAAGGTTGAGTGGTGAACAGACGATGGTAGCAGGGAAAGGGAAGCGACGTAAACGTCGGAGGACTGCTTTTTGCATGCTCCGATTCCAATCACGGAAGCGAGTGCGCCAGATCACAAGCAGGGGGTGGGAAGGTCTGAGGTCCCTTTCAAGAACAAGACTGGCTTGGGTTTGGAGAGTGCCGTCGCCGGTCTGTGACTTCGATCACAAACCCCAGCGACCATTGTCACTGTTGAAACGGCGGGCCCAGCCTCTAATGGAACAGCGGGGAGAAGGGTGCGGAGCGGCGCCTGGAGCCGCGATTTCCCCAACAAGAGGGTGGCGATGATAAACGACGACGTTGTGAAGTGCCCGCTGTGTGGAGGATTCACCCATATCGAGAAGCCCGATTTGCTGGCGGCCCTGAAGCATCCCCGAGTGCGCGAACAGGTCGAAAGCTATCTGGCCGAGCTTTTGAAGTCGCCCCTGGACGAATTGAGTCCGGTCAGCGCCACTCAGTCGGGGCGCGATTTTCAGAAGGACGTTCACCAGTGGAACCCGTGTGTGCCCATGTGGCGGAGAAGCCCGAAAGAGTGAGCCTGCGGCCTTAGTGCGCGGGAGAAACGCAGCCAGCTGTGTTTGTACGATCGACGAACGGAGACCTAAAGAGGTGCATCCCATGAAGGCAAAGAAGATCCTGATTCTTGGTGCGGCAGGAAGAGACTTTCACAATTTCAACGTGGTGTTTCGCGGCAACGCGGACTACAGCGTGGTTGGATTCACAGCCACCCAGATTCCCGGCATTGCCAACCGGCGCTATCCGACGGAACTGGCCGGGCCGCTTTACCCGGCAGGTATCCCGATCTTCGAAGAGAAAGATCTGGAACAGTTGGTCGAAGAGCACGAGATTGACGTCGTTGTTTTTTCCTACAGCGACATTTCCCATCAGAACCTGATGCACCTGGCCTCGCGCGTAGTGGCGGCGGGAGCCGACTTCTGGCTGCTCGGCGTAGAGCGTACTCAACTCAAGGCGTCGGTTCCGGTGGTGTCGGTCTGCGCCGTGCGCACCGGATGTGGCAAGAGCCCCATTGGAAGAATGGTGACTTCGGAACTGCGGCGGGAAGGCCGGAAGCCGGTCGTGGTACGCCATCCCATGCCCTACGGCGACCTGGCGGTGCAGGCGGTGCAGCGCTTTGCGGTCATAGAAGACCTGGACAAACATCAATGCACCATCGAAGAGCGCGAGGAATACGAGCCTCATCTGCGCGAGGGCACGGTGGTTTACGCCGGGGTGGACTACGGCAGAATCCTGCGCCAGGCCGAGAAGGAAGCCGACATCATCGTCTGGGACGGAGGCAACAACGATACTTCGTTCTACGCGTCGGATCTGGAAATCGTGGTGGTTGATCCGCACCGCCCCGGGCACGAACTGGCCTACTATCCGGGCGAGGTCAATCTGCGCCGCGCCGATGTAGTGGTAATCAACAAAGTGGATACGGCCGCCGCAAAAGACGTCGAGACCGTACGCAAGAACGTGCGCGCCAGCAATAGCAAGGCGAAAGTTGTGGAGACCGCCTGCCGGGTGGCCGTCTCGGCGCCGGAACTGGTAAAGGGGCGCAGCGTCCTGGTGGTGGAGGATGGTCCAACGCTGACTCACGGCGAAATGCCTTACGGGGCGGGAGTCGTAGCCGCGCGGCAATGCGGAGCCGCCGAACTGGTGGATCCGCGGCCTTACGCGGTGGGCTCGATCCGCTGGACCTACGAGCATTATCCGCATTTGACCAGCTTGCTGCCGGCTATGGGCTACAACGCCATCCAGCGGCACGAACTGGAAGAGACCATCAATCGTGTTCCCTGCGACCTGGTGCTGGTGGCGACGCCGATCGACCTCGGCCATCTCATCAAGCTGAATAAACCCAGCCTGCGAGTGACCTATGAGGTCGAAGACTTGACCCATCCCGGACTGGCCGAGATTCTGGCCCGGTTCACACGGGAGCGGGCCGGAGTGGGGGTCTAAGCAACGACTCTCTACTCACGACCTTTGGTGATCGTAATCACTGCCCGGCATAAGGGTGGAGCGTATAGACATGACTGTGGATTCTCTCTGTCGGCCGGAGTCTGTGCCGCGAGGAGGTAGCCATGCTCGCCGTCGCGGAAGCCGCTCGCATTTCCCTGAAAACCATCCTCTTTCCCACTGATTTCTCGCCCGCCTCTAGTTCGGCCTTGCCTTTCGCTGTAGCACTGGCGCGAACCTATGGCTCGACTCTGGTGGTGATGCATGTCGTTCCGCCGAAGCCGCATCGGCAGGTAGTGATTGATCAGTCGCCAGTGCAGGATGATCGCGTCTGGCAGGATGCGCGCCTCAAGCTGTCTGAGTTTGCGCATGAAAGAAACATCGGGGATACGGCTTGCCGGGTTCTGCTGGAGAGGGGTGATCTCGCGGACGTGATTCCGGAGCTGATTCGCGAGCAGGCAGTAGACCTGATCGTGCTCGGAACACACGGTCGCAGGGGCGTCAGTAAACTGGTGTTAGGTTCTGGCGCAGAGAAGATCTACCGTTCTGCGTCCTGCCCGGTGCTGACGGTGGGTCCGAAAGTTCACCCAGGAGAATGGAAGCTTCACCGCATCCTCTGTCCGGTTGATGTGGTTGGAGACCCTGAGCCGTTTCTGCACTATGCTCTATCTCTGGCGGAACAGAATCAGGCGGAGTTCATCGTGCTGCAGGCGATCCCGCTGGTGCCCTGGCAGCATCGCGCGGCGGTGGAAGTGCAGATGCGCGGACGCTTGGAGCGCCTGATTCCGCGGGAGTCGAGGGACTGGTGCGCGCCCCAGTTTCTGGTGCGCTGGGAACATCCAGTGGAGGCTGTTCTGCAGGCCGCAGCCGAGTGGGAAGCCGACCTGATTGTCATGGGCGTGCGCAAGGCGCGAGCCGCACGATTATCGAATCACTTGCCGTGGCCGGTCGCGTCCGAGGTAGTGAGCCGGGCTCCATGTCCCGTGCTTACGGTACGAGTTTAAGTTTGAAGCGCAGCTTCCACCGGATTCTCGGGGCAGCCGAGCGCAAAGAAAGTTACGGAGGAAATCATGTCAGTCAGCAAGCAACAGGCCCTCGATTATCACTATGGATCCCGCCCCGGGAAAATTGAAGTTACACCCACCAAGCCCTGCCGCACTCAGCGTGATCTGAGTCTGGCCTATACGCCGGGCGTAGCTGTGCCTTGTCTGGAAATCGAAAAGAATCCGCACGATGCCTACAAGTACACCGGCCGGGGCAATCTGGTCGCGGTGCTGAGCAATGGAACCGCGGTGCTGGGGCTGGGCGACATTGGCGCCCTGGCGGGAAAGCCGGTCATGGAAGGCAAGGCCGTGCTGTTCAAACGTTTCGCCGACGTGGACGTGTTCGACATCGAAGTAGACACGCACAATCCCGATGAAATCATCAAGGTGTGCCAGTTGCTGGAGCCGACGTTCGGAGGAATCAACCTGGAAGACATCAAAGCTCCGGACTGCTTCTACATCGAAGAAACATTGCGCAAGACGATGAAGATCCCCGTTTTCCACGACGATCAGCACGGGACGGCGATCATCTCCGGGGCGGCGCTGCTCAATGCTCTGGAAATCGTGGGCAAAGATATCAGCAAAGTCCGGGTGGTGTTCAATGGCGCGGGAGCGGCTGGCATCGCTTGCGCCGAGCACTATGTGCGGCTGGGAGTGAAGCGGGAGAACATCACTCTCTGCGACACAAAAGGCGTGGTATACAAAGGCCGCAAAGAAGGCATGAATCCTTACAAAGAGCGCTTTGCCCAGGACACCGAACTGCGCACGCTGGCCCAGGCGATAGTGGGCGCCGACGTGTTCGCCGGGCTTTCCGTGAAAGGGGCGATTAATCAGGAGATGGTCCGCTCCATGGCGGCCGACCCGGTCGTCTTCGCCATGGCCAATCCCGATCCCGAGATCACCTACGAGGACGCGAAGGCGGCGCGCAGCGATGTCATCATCGCAACCGGCCGCTCAGACTATCCCAACCAGGTAAACAACGTGCTGGGATTCCCGTTTATCTTCCGCGGAGCGCTTGATGTGCGCGCCACCGCCATCAACGAGGAAATGAAATTAGCGGCTACGCGCGCGCTGGCTAACCTGACCAAGGAAGATGTGCCCGACTCGGTTTGCCGCGCCTACGGAGTGGAGCGCATGAAGTTCGGCCGCGAGTACCTGATTCCCAAGCCTTTTGACTCGCGCGTCCTGATGTGGGAAGCATCAGCAGTGGCGGAAGCCGCCATGCGCACCGGAGTGGCGCAGGAACCAGTGGATCTGGATGTCTACCGGGCGCAACTGGAGCGGAGACTGGGCAAGGCCTACGAGGTTTCGCGCACCATGATTCACAAGGCCCAGGCCAACCCGAAGCAGGTGGTGTTCCCCGAGGGCGACAATGAAAAGATTCTGCGCGCCAGCCACGCTCTGGTGGACGAAAAAATCGGCAAGCCGATCCTGCTGGGCAACGCGGCCGTGATTCAGGCCCGGGCCCTCGAGTTGGGAGTGGATGTGGAAGGCATGCAGATTGTGGATCCGGTGACCTCCGAGCATCGGGAAGCCTACGCACTGGAACTGTTCCGGCTGCGGCAGCGGCGGGGCGTTACGCTGAACGAGGCGCACACCCTCATCAACGACCGCAACGTGTTTGGTTCGATGATGGTGCGCATGGGCGATGCGGACGCGCTGGTTTCCGGTGTGACCCAGCATTTCCCCGATACCATCCGCCCGGCGCTGCAGATCATTCGCATGCGCGAAGGGTTCCATCGGGTTTCCGGCTGTTACGCCGTGATCACGCGCAAAGGCGAGGTCTTCTTCCTCGCCGACGCCAGTGTCAACATCGAGCCGACGGCCGAGGACCTGGTGGAAATCGCTCTGTGCACGGCGCACATGGCGCGCCGTTTCGACGTCAGCCCGCGCGTGGCCATGTTGTCGTTCTCCAGCTTCGGCGCGGTGGACCACCCCATTTGCACCAAGGTGCGCAGGGCGGTGGAACTGCTGAAGTACGCCGATCCCACACTCATCGTGGACGGCGAAATTGCCGCCGACGATGCCGTGTCTCCGGACGTGATCGAGCAGCAGTATCCCTTCAGCGCGCTGAAAGGCGGCGCCAACGTACTCATCTTCCCCGACCTGGCCTCGGCCAACATTGCCACCAAGCTGCTGGCCAAGATCGGAGGCGGCGAGACAATTGGCCCCATCCTCATGGGGATGAGCCGGCCGGTGCATGTGTTGCAGCGTACTGCCACGGTCGAACAAATCGTCAGCGTGGCCGCCATCGCCGTGGTGGACGCGCAGGAAAGCGACACCTACGCGCACCCTCACGTGCACGTATCGGTCGAGCCAGAGTTGATAGGAGAGGACTAAGCTAGAACCAGCAAGGGTTCAGTGTTTCGAGGTTTCGAAGGTCTCAAGCACAACCATGGGCACAGTTGAAACCTCGAAACGTTGGAACCTTGGAACCGTGCAACGTGCTCGAGGAGTAAACACGCATGTCCACGCTTTGGAAGTCGCGGTATGCCCAGCGCACGCTGGGGATCAAGAGTTCGGCTATCCGTGAGCTGCTGAAGGTAACCCAGAAGCCGGAAATCATTTCATTCGGCGGCGGACTGCCCGCGCCGGACGTGTTTCCGGTGAAGCGTTTCGAGGAGGCATGCCATAAAGTCCTCACCGAACAGGGCGCCCAAGCCCTGCAGTACGGAGCCACCGAAGGCTATGAGCCGCTGCGCGAGATGATTGCGTCCAATATCGCCCGCTACGGCATCTTCGCCAAGGCCGAAAACGTTCTGATCACATCCGGCTCGCAGCAGGCCCTGGACCTGATCGGCAAGCTGCTCATCAACCGCGGCGACCGCATCGTGCTGGAAGCTCCCACCTACCTGGGCGCCTTGCAGGCGTTCAACGTCTATGGGGCGCAGTACGTTCCCATCCCAGTGGATGAGGACGGTTTGATCACCGACCATCTGGATATCTCGCTCCGTTCCGGACCGAAGTTCATGTACGTGCTGCCGAACTTCCAGAACCCGGCAGGAGTGACGTTGTCGGAGGGCCGCCGCCACCAACTCATTCTGCTGGCCGACAGGTACGGCGTCCCCATCATTGAGGATGATCCCTATGGTCAGTTGCGGTATGAAGGCGAGCATATCGCGCCCCTGGTAGTGCTGGACCGCGAGAATCTGCGGCGCGACAGCGCCTTCACGCTGGGCAATGTCATTTACCTGAGCACGTTCTCCAAGACGCTGGCGCCGGGAATCCGCCTGGCCTGGATCGTGGCGCCGGAAGACGTCATCGTGAAACTGGTGCAATTGAAGCAGGGCGCGGACCTGCATACCTCGACGTTTAATCAATACGTTGCCTACGAAGTGGCGCGCGATGGCTTCCTCGACCAGCACGTCAGACTGATTCGCCAGGTGTATCGCGAGCGGCGGGACGCCATGCTCCATGCTCTCGAGCAGTACTTCCCGCCCGAAGTAACGTGGACCCATCCCAAAGGAGGGCTGTTCCTCTGGGTGACGATGCCGGAGGGCACTGACTCGCACACGCTATTCCAGGCGGCTCTGGCGGAAAACGTTGCCTTCGTTCCCGGAGACAGTTTCTACGCCAATGACGGCCACGAGGGCAGCCGCCACATGCGGCTGAACTTCTCCCATTCCCAGCCGGAACAGATTCGCGAGGGCATCCGCCGGCTCTCGGTGGCGGTGAAGATGCAACTGCGGGGCAGCCATCAGCCTTCAGCGGTCAGCCATTGATAGAGCTCGCCTGGCATAGAACTGGTTTCACAACTAGGGTTTAGGTAGGGCATGGCTTAACAGGCTGCGGAAAGGGTCGCTAATGCGCCACCGTAAAAGAGCGGCGCTTCAGCGCCGCGTAAGAGGGCTGAAATCAATGCGGGCTTCAGCCCCGGTGGTCATTTTCCTATCGACGACGGACTTTTCCGGCATCCTCTGAAAGCCCTGCCTTGCCCCCCGGCTCTCGGTGAATCCAGCGGTGTCGAGCCATACCGGGGAGGAAGCCATGTCCGAGCCGTCTTCTCAACAGCCAGCGGGGGTAACAGCGGCAGCACCGCCCACAAAGTCGAAGTCGGCCAAAAGGGTGCTCCAGGTAATTGTGACGTACGCCTGGTTTGTCGGTTCTCTCTTCATCGCCGCCGGGCGCCTGGACTGGACTCGCGGCTGGATCTCGGTGGCATTGTCGGTAGTGGGGCTGACCGCGGTCGGCCTGCTTGTCCAACACTACAACGCGCCGGTGATGGAGGCGCGCGCAAAATGGCACCATAAGGACATCAAGACTTTCGACAAGGTCTTCATGGCGATTTATATGCCGCTGGTGGTCATTCAGCCTGCGGTCGCCGGGCTGGACGCGGTGCGCTACCGCTGGTCGTCGATGCCATTCGGTTTCGTTTACCTTGGAGCGCCACTGTTCGCGCTGTCGATGGTTCTGATCTCGTGGGTGATGGCCATCAACCCGTACGCCGAGACCAGCGTCCGCATTCAAACCGACCGCGGCCAAACGGTGGTCACGTCGGGGCCCTACCGGCTGGTTCGTCATCCCATGTATGTGGGTGCGATGCTGATGTACCTGGGGAACTCTTTTGTCTGGGGATCGGTCTGGGCGCTGGTGGTAACGGGCGTCATCATCCTCTTGTTCATCTGGCGCACCGCTCATGAGGATCAAACCCTTCGCCAGGAACTTGCCGGCTATGAGGAATACGCCGCAGCCACGCGTTACCGGCTGCTGCCCGGAGTGTGGTGAGCCGCGAGGCAAGAATTGCAGGACTGGTTCCACCGATAGGTTTTGGGAAGGGCACGGCTTCAGCCGTGCCGCCGAGGCCCCCAAGAAAATGCGGGCTTTAGCCCCTGAGGGCCCGGCAGGCGTGGCAAACGCATTTATGGAACCAGTTTAGCCGCGCCGAGTGACTCAAATCACGTTTTCGGGTGATGCAGGGCACCGTCTTTCTCTGCGTTCTCGATCACACTCATGCCAGAAATGGTCCGGCGACCTCGAAGCAAGTCCGACGAGGTGGCCCCGCCGACCAGGAGGTGTCTCTATGACAGTCACCGTGCTCATGGTTGTGATCGTCGTTACGCTGGCTGTCGGACTGTTTGTGTTTCGCGCCATTCCCGGAGTGCGCGCGTATTTTGGCTTCCGCGGCAAACGGCTGATCACCTGCCCGGAGACGCATACCACAGCGGCCGTTGACGTGGCTGCGGGAGAAGCGGCAGTGGGCGCGTTCCTTACCGAACCCACGCTGCGCCTCAAAGAGTGTTCGCGCTGGCCCGAGCGCCAGGACTGCGGCCAGGCTTGCCTGCAGCAGATTGAAGCGGATCCTGAGAACTGCCTGGTGTGGAATATCGTTTCGAAATGGTATGAAGGGAAGAGTTGCGTGTTTTGCCATAAGCAGATCGGCCCACTGCATCATCTGGACCATGCGCCCGCCCTGTTGGGGCCCGGTTTCAAGAGTGTCGAGTGGAACCAGGTTCGCCCGGAGCAGCTCCCGGATATCTTTTCCAGCCACCAGCCGGTGTGCTGGAACTGCCACGTCGCGGAAACCTTCCGCCAGACGCATCCCGAGTTGGTCGTGGACCGGAAGCCGGAACCGAAGCGCATTCGGTAGTCGAAAATAGCCCGGGGTGCGATCGCCTCTAGGTCGATGAAGCCCGCAAACCTTGATCGGCCCTCCCCTGTCCTGGCCGCTCATGGACCCGAACTGCCTACGGGGCGTTGGTCTGATCTGTGCTTGTGACACCACTTGCGGCGAACGTCGGGGCCGGAACTCTTGATCACGAGCGAGGGTATCTCATACCCGAACTGCGTTCCCCATACCTTGGTGGATTGACCAGGGTGCGAATCGGAGGGAGTGAAGTTCGTTGACTCTCCGGCCGTTGGTGCGGCCTCGACGATTGCCCAAAACCAGTTGTCAGAACGCGTGCCGTACGACCTTTACCGCATCGATACCCTGCGCGACCTGGAAACACTCGGCCGGGACGACCTGCTCGCCCCCAACTGCATCTAACTGGTAGAGTGGGAGGGAAGTTCCCGCGCTTGCGACGCGATCGTAGCGTGGAAATCATCCTTGAGCAAGTGGGGGAAACTGACCGCAGAATCTTGCGGACGACTCGTTGAATCTCGGGATTTGCCAAGACCGGCATGCTGGCAGGGTTGCGGAGTCTGTTTGCGGAGAATGATTGCCAACAGTGGACCGCCAACATCGCCTCGGCGACATCTCAATCAACTGGACCTGGAGCCATCATCAATTTGAAACTGAGCTGTTCAGCGCGTGTAGGCCTACTGACCGTGTCGATCTTATCCTCTACGGCTCTTTGCGCAGGTCAAAGTGCCCCGCAGACTCAAACATCGGACCCTGCCCAATCCGCCCAATCGCCCGCGGCCAGTTCTTCGAAGCAGGATAAACCCGGAGACCAACCGTCTACCCAGAGTAATTCTCAGGATCCAGGCAGCCCGGTCCAACAAGATACAAAGAAGGTCAAAGACGACCGGATGTTTTACGTGATGCCAAACTATTTGACGGTGGATAATGAATCACAAGTGAAGCCGGTCTCCTGGAAAGAGAAGTTCGCCATGGCAACGAAGGGCTCCTTCGACCCCTATGAATTCACCATCATCGGTATCGTGGCGGGCATTCACCAGGCGGCAGATGCCGATCCGGGGTTCGGACAGGGATTCAAGGGATTTGCGAAGCGGTATGGAGCGGCCTTCGCCGATCAGGTGGACGGCAATGTCATGGTGGGCGGCCT
>Ga0181536_10000045_pt1 | contig 121814 bp, 94 predicted proteins | sample PEATcosm2014_Bin_41_FD_121105 | JGI IMG/M metagenome (GOLD analysis project Ga0181536, IMG submission 121105) | Peatland microbial communities from MTU Mesocosm Facility, Houghton, MI, USA - PEATcosm2014_Bin17_60_metaG | ecosystem: Environmental > Terrestrial > Soil > Wetlands > Peat | place... | reverse complement strand
GCGGTGCTGGTGGAGGCGGACGGTCGAGCGACGGTCGTGGATAAGGGAAAGGGAGCGTATTTCTTGCGTCCGACGCAGGCGCCCGAGATCTGCGAAAAGGGTGTGCCGCTGACGTTTCGCAACGTGAATGTGTACCGGGTGAAGGCGGGCGGACATTTTGATTTGACTTCGTGGAAAAGCACGGAAGGAACCGCGTATTCGCTGTCGGTGGTACAAGGGAAAATCGAGGGCACGCAGGCGGGAGGCGAAATTTATTGAAAGTCGTGGGGCTGGGCGAAGTGCTGTGGGATCTTCTGCCGGAGCGGACGTGTCTGGGCGGGGCGCCGGCTAACTTTGCGTACATTACGACGCTCATGGGAGACCAGGGGATCGTGGCCAGCCGTGTAGGCGAGGATCCGCGCGGAGTGGAAGCTCTCGGCCGCATGGAGGAGTTGGGGCTTGACATCAGTTGTGTGCAGAGGGACCGAGAGTATCCGACGGGCACGGTGAAGGTGGAACTGGACGCGAAGGGCCAGGCGCGGTTTGAGATTGCGGAGCCGGTGGCGTGGGACTTCTTGGATTGGACGCCGGATTGGCAACACCTGGCCGAGAGGGCAGATGCGGTCTGCTTTGGATCGCTGGCGCAGCGTTCGGAAAAGAGCCGCGCCACCATCCGGCGGTTTCTGGGCGCGACCCCGGCGCGCGCGGTGACGGTTTTCGACGTGAACCTCAGGCAGTCCTATTACTCGCAGGAAATTTTGTCGGAATCGATGAAAGCGGCGGACATCGTCAAGCTGAATGACGAGGAACTGCCGAAGATCATGAGCTTGAGCGGTTTTCCGCACAGCTCTCGGCACAAAGACGAGCGATCATCGGCGCAGCGGCTGATAGAGGCCTATGCATTGAGACTGGTATGCGTGACCCGGGGCGGGCGGGGAAGTCTGCTGGTGCGCGGCGGGGAGGCGAGCGAGCATCCGGGGTTTCGCGTGAAAGTCGCGGACACGGTGGGATCGGGAGATGCGTTCACGGCGGGGCTGGTCCATGAATATCTTCAGGGCTCGGCGCTCAATCGAATGAACGAAATGGCAAACCGCGTCGGCGCCTGGGTCGCCAGCGAGGTGGGCGCAATGCCCACGCCGAAGCGGGAAGGGATCGAGCAGGTGCTGGCGGGGCTTGGGTGAGGGGTCAAAATCCCCACCCCTTCGACAAGCTCAGGGCAGGCTCTCTCGCAAAGAACGCGAGAAGGGTGGGGCACCCTGACGTCTTCCTGACCGGAGGAAAAAGCGCGAGAAACTCGCTGTCTGCTGTATAGTTACGAAAGATTTTGTTTTCTTTCGATAGCAGATTGCCTCTGAGAGGAACATCATGCAACGCTCCGCGACTAGTGGTCGAGTCAGCTTTCCTCGTGTCATCTCTTTCCTTTCTTTCATTTTGTTTGCCGGAATCGCAGGGTTCATGCTCAGTTGCACGAAGCCTCCGGCCCAGCCGAAAGCAGAGCCGTCGCGGCCATCCGACGTCAAGGTCGAGGTGCGAGACGGCGGCCCGGTCGTGGTGACGACGAGCACGGCCGAGTTCCAGATTCTTCCTTCCGGCTTTCTGCAGGCGAGTCTCCTGAAAGATGGGAAGCGCCTAACGCTCGACGAACCCGAGGTGGGGTCGGCGGGGGGCAGCGACTCCATCGTGCATGAGGGAAAGGAACTGGACTTCGTGCCGGATTTCGGGCGGGCGAAAGTTTTGGAAGCGGCGGGCAAGCTGGGGCGGGGAAAGCGGGTGGAGATTCCAGACCATCCGCTGGCGCCTTCGGGAATTTCAATTGAGCGGACGCTGGTGCTGGGGGTCTATGACGATTTCCCGAATATGGCGCTGGTTGCCAGCACGTATAAGAATTCGGGGACCGCAGACTTTCAGCTCGAACAGGTGTTGATGCAGCAACACCGGTTCAACGCCAAGCAGGTGGACGCGAAGGCGCGACCGTACGACATGTGGTCGTTTCAAGGATCGAGCTACGACTGGGGCAAGGACGATGTGCAGAAACTGACGCGGGCGTCGGGGCAGCCGAACCTGATGGGCGAAGCGGTGAAAGGCGGCTACGGAGGAGGGATTCCGGTGGTCGCGTTCTGGACGGCTGGGGTGGGCGAAGCAATCGGGCATGTAGAGACTCTGCCCTGGACGCTCTCGATGCCGGTGAAGGTGGAAGCCGACGGGCGGGTGAATGCGGAGATCGCGATTCCCGCGAATACGGTGCTCAAGCCGGGAGAAAGCTATTCAACCCCGCGCAGTTTTGTGGCGGTCTACAGCGGAGATTTCTATGAGCCGCTGCGGCTTTGGTCAAGCGTCCTGCAGAAAGAAGGATGGGAGATCCCGAAGCCGTCGAACGAAGCCTACAACGTGGCCTGGTGCGGGTGGGGATATGAGTTTAATGTGACCCCGGCGCAGATGCTGGGGACGGTGCCCAAGCTGAAGGAATTGGGGATCAAGTGGGCAACGCTGGATGATCGCTGGTTCGATACGTATGGGGACTGGAATCCGCGGGCAGATACGTTTCCCGGAGATTCGATCAAACAGATGGTGGATGATTTTCACAAGCAGGGAATGCTGGCGCAACTGTGGTGGTTGCCGCTGGGCGTGGAGGATGGGCAAGGACGATGGGAGTCACATAAATATGTCGTGGCGAAAGTGGCGCAAGAGCATCCGGAGTGGTTGATTCTCGATAAGAACGGCAAGCATGCCCGGATGACGCGCGATCTGGCGGCGCTGTGTCCGGCGGTTCCGGAGGTACAGGCGTACTACAAGCAGCTCACGGAAAAATTCATTCGCGACTGGGGATTTGATGGCTCGAAACTTGACAACATTTACAGCATGCCGGCGTGCTACAACCCGGCGCATCATCACAAGTCGCCGCAGGACTCGGTGAACGCGATGGGCGAGGTGTACAAGACGATCTTCCAGACGACGCGGGCGCTCAAGCCGGAGAGCGTGACGCAGGCGTGTCCGTGCGGGACGCCGCCGTCGCTGGCCTGGCTGCCGTTCATTGACCAGGCGGTTACGGCCGATCCGGTGGGAGCGGTGCAGGTGCGGCGGCGAATCAAGATGTACAAAGCTCTGCTGGGGCCGGAGGCCGCGGTGTACGGCGATCACGTGGAACTGTCTGGGATGACGCCGACCGGCCACGGTAACTGGAGCGAACATGGCGCTGACTTCGCTTCGACCATCGGAACGGGCGGAGTAGTAGGAACGAAATTTGTGTGGCCTGATCCCGGGCCGAAATTCAAGGCGGTGAACCTGACTCCAGAAAAAGAGGCGCACTGGAAAAAATGGATTGCGCTGTACAACGAGAAGATGTTGTCGAAGGGAGAATTCCGCGATCTGTACGTGTACGGCTATGACTCCCCGGAAGCGTATGCCATCGAGAAAGACGGAAAAATGTATTACGCGTTTTTCGCGCCTGCCGAGAAGCCTGCATTCCAGGGCGAGGTCGAGTTGCGCGGACTGAAGCCGGGGACGTATCAGGTGGTGGATTATGCGGAAGGGAAGGATCTGGGAACGGTGCAGGCGGAGGCGGGGAAGTCTCCGCGGTTGAAGACGGAGTTCAAGGATCATTTGCTGCTGGAGGTCAGCGGGAAGTAGGGGGCGACTTGGTGCAGCCGGTTTTGAGCGCTAACCGCCTGCTTACATCAATTGGGAACTTCAGCGGAGGGTGTAGTGTCTTTTCTTCATGAAGGCAGCAGCCGAGGAGTACATTCTCCCTAGTGCCCGGAGTGTGCCTCCAAAAGGTGGCAAATGTACGGGTTTGAGTGGAGTTTCCGATACTTGTGGCGCTGGATGAACTGGCTGCAGCGCCTCGATGTTATCGTGCTTGCGCTCATGCTCGCGCACATTGTCGTTGTTGTTATCCACGTTTCCTGCCGCTACCGCTTAGCTCGCCGAGCGGAGGCGAGGGAAGCTGCCAGCAGCGCATTTCAGCGTGGTCGCCGGACGCTGGTGGCCGACCTCAGCATCGAGATGGGCACTCTGAATTCAATTGCTTTGGTCGCCCCATACCTCGGACTTGCGGGCACATCCATCGGCATCCTGTCTGGATTCCGGGGTATCGGTTTAGTGGCGGAATCCGCGCTGGCGGCAGTGATAGCCGCAGGGGTGGTACCCGTGGCCCTTGTTACAACCGTCGCGGGACTGCTCGTGGCTATCCCAGCAGCATGCTCCTATAACTACCTCCGCACGCGCATAGACTTGCTTGAAAGCGAAATCTCTGGCGACGTGCCCGTGGGGAGGAGCCGACATTTCAGATTCGCTCAGAAGTTCCCACTCGCGGCACGATTCTCGAAAATTCCATTTCCCCTCGTGGCAGCGCCAACTCTAGCGATTCTCGCCGGAGTGGTGTTTATGGAGTACTCCTCCTATCAAACCCCGATGGGCTTGCACGTCGGTGTCGTCCCGGACCGCTGCGTAGATGAGGGTGACGACCGTTCCATCGTGCTGCGCCTCACGGACGCAGGCAAGCTTTTTGTTAATGAAACGCAGGAAGACTGGAACAGTCTGCCAGAAGTGCTGTCCAAGATTTACGGCTCGCGAGTGCCCCGTACGCTTTATCTCCTTGCTGAAGACGGCGTTCCGTTTCAGACGGTAGCTGATGCGCTCGACATCGTGGAAAACGCGAAGATCGAGCCTCATCAGGCAGTTCGCACGGGAGCGGACAAGCTAAACATCACGGTACGGTTGATAACTCCCAAAGCCATGAACACTAGTTGTGTTCTTGAACCCGTCGCGATTGGTTCGGGCCAGCATGCTTCAAGGTAATTGGCGAAAAATCGTTTACACTCAGATGCTCCGCTCCCTGAAAAACTCTTGCCGGTGCGCGGCGTCGCGGAAGGCTTCGGTGCCGCCGGGGCGGGTAGTGGAGAGTGCTCCCGCTAGATTGCCGCTGGCGAGGCACGTCGGCAAGTCGGCTCCGCGGAGGTACTGATGCAGGAAGCCGGCGTCGAAGCTGTCGCCGGCGCCGACGGGATCCACGACCGTGACTTGATGCGCCGGACTGGCGAAGCGCTCGGTGCCGCGTTGCGCCAGGGCTCCCTTACGGCCGAGTTTCACCACGACCAGCGGCACCAGCTTTGACAACTTCTGCACTGCATCTTCCAGGTCTTCCGTACCAGCGGCCTTGCAGGCTTCGCGCTCGTTGGGCAGAAAGACGTCAACGAAGCGCAATACTTCCTCCAAACCGCCTCCCCAGCGGTCGTCAGGATCGTCATTGGTATCGAGAGAGATCGTCATCCCCTTCGATTTGAAGAACTGAAATAACTCTCCCACACGCGGACGCAAAGCCCGGTGCAGGTAATACGACGAAAGATGGAAGTGGCGGGAGTCCGCCAGGTAATCGAGGTCGAGATCGTCCCAGTTGAGCTCGAAGATCGTTCCGGCGTAGGTGAGGATGTTGCGCCACGAAGGGTGGGGCAGGATCACGGTAAGGCCGGTTTTGATCTCGCCGGGAACGCGACGCACGCGCGAGACGTCCACGCCGCCCTGGCGCAGGCGATCGAGCGCGATCTGGCCGAGCGGATCGTCGCCGATGCGGGTTTGAAATCCGACGCGGCTCCCGAGGGCGGCCAGGTTGTGGCCTACGATCGCCGAGGAGGAGCCGAGCGTGAGCATCATGCGGTCGGCCAGCAGTTCGCGCTCAGGCAGAAGCTGCTCGGGAAGGCCGTAGAGAATGAGGTCGAGGTTGAGTTCGCCGGCGATGGTGACGTCAAAGTGGGGCATGGGAAAGTCAGAATGAAGAAGTCAGAATGCAGAATCAAGTTCCAGATTTCAGATCTTAGATTTCAGATTTCGTTCCCTAGTGATCTGAGGGCTTCAATCTGCAATCTGCAATCTGAAATCTAAATTCTGCAATCCGACAATCACACCAGCGTGACCTCGATTCCTGCCTGCTTCAGCACACGAAGGTCGGACTTGGGCGCGCCGTGGTCGGTGATCACTTCCTGCAGAGCCGACGGAGGCGCGATCAGGGACAGGCTGCGGCGTCCGAACTTGCTGGAATCGCAAACGGCCACGGTTTTCTTGGCGACCTCAACCATCACGCGGTTGACTTTCGCCTCCAGAAGGTTGGGAGTGCTCAGCCCGTAGTGAACGTCGAAACCATCCACGCCGAGAAAGAGCAGATCGGCACTGAGCCGCCGCAGCGTCTCCTCGGCGATGGGACCGACCAGGGAAAACGAATTCTTGCGCAGCGTGCCGCCGGTGAGAATGACTTCCACAGAGGTTCCGGCCAACTCGGCGGCGATGTTCACGGCATTGGTGATGATGGTCAGATTCTGGAAGCTGCGCAGAGCGCGGGCAATGGCGGTAGTGGTGGTGCCGGAGTCCAGAATCAGGACCTGTCCCTCTTTCACCTTGGAGGCGGCATTGTCCGCAATGTGCAGCTTTTCCTGACGGTGGAGTTTCTCCTTCTCTCGCAGGGTTGGATCTTCGAGCGCGCCGTCGCGGGCGGGAAGCGCTCCTCCGTGGGTGCGATGAACCAGGCCGCGGGCATGCAGGACCTCGAGGTCCTTGCGAATCGTAACCTGGGAAGTTTCGAACTGTGGGGCCAGTTCTGTGACCAGAACTCGGCCCTGGCGGGACAACAGATCAAGGATGGCGCGGCGCCGTTCTTCGTTAAGCACTGGAGTCTGACCTGCGGCGGCAACGGCCGCCAGTGGGCAGCGTTAACTGCCAGCTTTCCTTTTATAGCGTTTTCTTTCGTTTGTCCACAGAAAATCATGGCACTTGCCGATTCTCGGATTGTGGTCGACTCGGTCCTCTGAGGCGGCCCAACCGGCGCGACAGCCCACTCATAACTCCCGTTTTTGTAAACAGTTGGGAACCATTGAGAGTGATAACCAACCGAGTACCTACCCTTCAGTCCGATTGCCGCAAGCCCGCAGGTTTGCCGTAATCTCAATCTGGGACGAAAGGATCGCTACTTTCGAAGGCAGAATTGTTACAAATTCCGGACAGGGAGACCGCGACGTGACAGCCATGTTCAACCAACAGAGTTTTGTTCGCGCGCAGTCGGTGGTGGCACGAGTGGTGGCGGGAGAAACGCTGATCGTGCCGGTGCGAGCCAGAGTGGGCGATCTGGCTTCGATTTACAGCTTTAACGGCACCGCCTCCGTGATCTGGAAGTTGCTGGAGTCGCCGAAAACAGTGGCGGAACTGGCCGCGGCGGTGGCGCAGGAATATGACGTCGAACCATCGCGGGTGGAACGCGACGTGGCGGAGTTTGTGGATGAGATGAAGGCAGTTGGTCTGGTCGAGGTCCCAGCGTCTGTGGCGATGGCTGGCGACTGAAGGACCAGTGGGGCGGGAAGGACTGGTGAGCGGCGGGCGCGTGAAGGCGCGTCCGCTGCTTTCAGGATGGAGGGGGATTTGGAGCAGCTCAGTTACGGCGCGTTCAGCGCGGATCTGCACCAGCGCCAGGCAGGCGAGCGCATGCCGCTGCAGGTTTCGATCGAAGTGACGCGGCGCTGTCCGCTGGAGTGTCTGCACTGCTACAACAACCTCCCCATGGGCGATCTGAATGCCAGGCGGCGGGAGTTGAGCAAGGAAGAGCACTTCCGGATACTCGATGAACTGGTTGACATGGGTTGTTTCTGGCTGCTTTACACCGGCGGCGAGATTTTCGCCCGCAAAGACTTCCTCGAGATTTACACCTACGCCAAGAAAAAGGGATTCCTGATCACGCTGTTCACCAACGGCACGATCGTCAACGAACAGATCGCGGACTACCTGGCGGAGTGGCCGCCGTTCGCCATTGAGATCACGTTGTATGGACGCACGCGGGAAACGTACGAGGCGCTGACGGCGGTTCCGGGTTCGTATGACCGGTGCTTGCGGGGAATCAAGCTGCTGAAGGAAAGAGGGCTGCCGCTGAAACTGAAGACGGTGGCGACCAGCGTTAACAAGCATGAAGTGCTGGCGATGCGGCAATTCGCCGAGGAGGAAATGGGAGTGGAATTCAAGATGGACGGGCAGATCAATCCCCGTATTGATTGCTCGCAAAGCCCGCTGGCGGTGCGGCTTACGCCGGAAGAAGTGGTCGCGCTCGATATGAATGCGCCGAAAGGGATGAGCGAATACCGGCGGCTGGCGAAACGAGACCTGGAAAACCCTCCCAATTTGTCCACGGGCGACTCCATCTATTTCTGCGGCGGAGGCATGAGTGGATTCGCCATCAATGCTTACGGCGAGATGGGGATTTGCGTGATCTCGCAGCAGGAAACGTTCAGCGTGCGGGAGGTCGGGGTGCGGCGAGTCTGGGAAGACTCACTTCTGCGGCTGCGAACCCGCAAGCGCACGCGGATTACGAAATGCATCCAGTGCCGCATTCAATCGTTGTGCGGGATGTGCCCGGCGAACGGTGAAATGGAAAACGGAGATAAAGAAAGTCCGGTGGAATTTCTTTGCCATGTTGCTCACCTGCGGGCGGCGACGATCGGAGTGGAAGTTCCGGCGCACGGCGAGTGCGAATTCTGCGCCGGAGGCAGCGAGCACCAGGCGGTGCTGGAATCGGGACGCCGGATCGCGAGCAAGGAGATTGACGTGGAGAGTTGGGTGGGGCCGCAGCAGATTCTTCCGATTCTGAACAACGCTGGCGTGGGGGCAGGAGGCTGCGGGAATTGCGGAAATCACTGATGGGACGGGGACAGCTGGAGGCTGAATGAATCAGGAAATGAAACAAGCCGAAGGCAAGAAGCAGTATGAGCCACCGCGGCTGACGACGATCAGCCTGCGTCCAGAAGAAGCGGTGCTGGGGCATTGCAAGATTGCGGGTGGGGCGGGACCGGTAAGCGCGAGTTGCCAACCGATCGGGGTTTGTCCCTCCCAGGGCTCATAGCGATTATGTTGCGCGCGCTTGCGGTGCAAGGGATGAAGGACGAACTGCTAGAGGAAGGTCGGGGCGAATTTGTGGGAGCGTACCCCCAACACCGCGCTGGATTCAGTGTGGGTGGAGTTTCGGTGCAATTGGCAAGCACTGACGAAGCCAACGTTACTTTAGTTCCCGCCCTGGAACCGTTTCGGGCCGGGACTCCAGTTCCCGATATTAAGATTCAAGTCGAGTGGGCGGAAAGCCTTCGCCCGCAGGCAAAACAAGAGGTATTCGATTCCGGTTCCGTCTGGCGCTTGTGCGAGGACGAGGCAGGATTCCAATTTGATTTCAGCGCGCCTCTTCTTCTGGGAGAGCGGCCCTACAAGCGGCTGCTGGTTGACCGTTGTTTCCGGCGGGCAACGCTGCAAATGAGCGAAGAGTGTTTTGCGGGCACAGATTACCTGGCTGCTCCGCTGGAGTATCCGCTGGATGAGTTGCTGATCATGCACCGGCTCACGCAGGAGAAGGCGATTGAGTTGCATAGCTGCGGCATCGTCCGGCCGGATGGGACGGGGAATTTGTTTGTCGGACACTCGGGAGCGGGCAAGAGCACTATGACGCGGCTGTGGACGGCGCGGGAAGAAGTTGAGGTGTTGAGCGACGACCGGATTATTGTGCGCTGGGATGAGGTTAGGACGGATGCGGAGCCGACCGCAAGAACGCCGGTCGAAACTCCTCTTGAGGCCACGCGTCGTGCAAGCCAGCGCGAGGTCCTTCGACTCCGTGATTGCTCCGCTTCGCGCACCAATCACTCCGCTCAGGATGACACAGCAAAGGGCAGGATGCGGATGTATGGCACGCCGTGGCATGGCGAGGCGGCATATGCGTCTCCGGGGAGTGCGCCGCTGGCGAGGATTTTCATTCTTGAGCATGGGCATGGGAATGTACTGACACGGCTTTCTCCCAGCCAGGCGGTGGCGGAGTTGTTTGCGCGCAGCTTTGTCCCGTTTCACCGCCATGAGTACGTAGATTCGGCGCTGGAGTTCCTGCAGGAGGTTGTGGATGCGGTTCCCTGTTACCGCTATGCCTTCGAGCCCAACCAAGGCGCGGTGGAGAGGATTCTGGAATTCCGTGATTGACCTGCCACAGACTGACCTGCCCGATCGGCCACAGAGTGATTCTCGGTGCGCTGGCATGCAGAAAGACTTGCTGATGGAAGATTGGCCGGAAGATCGTCCGCAATCGAGACTGTTCGAGGCTTTCAGCCGGGAACTGCTGCGGGAGGGCAATAGTATTCGCTTTCAGGCGCGCGGGGCCAGCATGTCTCCGGCGATTCGCGATGGCGAGGTCGTGCACGTGAAACCTGCTGGGCCGGCTGACTTGCGCAAGGGAGATGTTGTGCTGGTGAAAGGCGAGACAGGATTCCGGCTGCACCGGCTGGTAGTGGCGGATGTCGGCCGGGACGTTTTCATCACGCGCGGAGACTGCGGGCAGCAGGATGATCCAGCGGTGGCCGGAGAGCAGATTGCAGGAATTGCCGTGGCCAAGGAAGTGAGAGTAGGAAACTGGATCGTGCGCGCGAAGCTGAGCGGAGTGGGCGGGCGGATTCTGTGTGGCGCGGCGCGCGGGCAGGGGATTGCCAGGAAACTGTTGAGCAGAATCGCTGCCACAAACTCAGCACGAATTTATCTCATCGTTGGGGGCCTCATCCTGTTCGCCGCTGCGGTCGCGCGAGCGCAAGTAGCGGTCGATGCCACGACTTTCGCTACGGGGTCACTCAACGGCCCGGGAGGGACCGTCAACTTTACCCACACCACCACCGCGGCGGCCAATCGGCTGCTCCTCGTGGGTGTGTCGATGAACATCTCCAATTCGACCACCACGACGGTTAGCGGAGTGACCTACAACGGCGCGGCCCTGGCTTTAGTGGGAGCACACAATGACGCGGGAACCTCGCGCCGGGTCGAGATCTGGTCCCTGCTGAACCCGGCCTCTGGTCCTACTCTTCCGATTGTGGTTTCTGTGACCGTCCGGAACGGGAGAACCGTTGGAGTTTCCGCCGCAGCCACGACCTTTACAGGAGTGGACCAGACTGTACCGCTTGGGTCCTTTGTTTCGGCGGACGGCGCCGGCATCGCGTATTCACAGCTCGATGTGCCCAGTGTTGTGAACGGAATGGTCCTGGACACGCTGGCCATCGCCGGCAACCTGGCGGCTACCGTCCCAGGGTGGCAGACTCAACAATGGAACCAGACCAGCGGCGCCACAGGGACAGATGTAAGAGGGACAGGCAGCACACGCGCGGGCAATCCCAGCCTTCCGTTTTCCGAGACCTTCAGCGCCGCGTCGAACTGGTCGCTGGGCGCGATTTCGATTAATCCCAGCACAGCGGATATTGCAGTGAGCACCAGCGTCAATGCGGTGACGTTCGGGCAGAATTCGACTTACACCATCACGGTGACGAATAACGGCCCGTCGGCGGCAAACACCGTCACGCTGACCGATACATTTGCGGCCGCGAACCTGAGCCTGGTCTCGTTCACCCCGAGCGCCGGTACCTCTTGTACCCAACCCTCAACCATCAACTGCACGCTGCCGACGCCGTTTGCCAGTGGGGCGACAGCCACACTGACGGTCGTGGTGTCCACGGCGGTGGCGGGATACTACCCGAACACAGCGACGGTGACGGACTCCGGCACTCCGCCGGATCCCAATACGGGCAACAACACCTATGTTGCGTTGGCGCCAGTGCTGAGCAGCGTCTGTGCGGACAGTGGGCCACCGGCAGGAGGGACTCTGACTGGGGTGTTGAATACGTATTATCCGGGCACGGCCAGCGTTTTGGCAGGGTCAACCTCGATCCCAGTCGGCACAGCCAACGGAACAGGCGCGATTGCGACGGGAAGCTTGTTGTTGGTGATTCAGATGCAAGACGCCAGCATCAACACCAGCAACGGCGTCGCGTACGGAAACGGGTACACGGGCGCGGGATTCACGGCGATCAATAGCGCAGGTAACTACGAGTTTGTAACGGCCACCGGACCGGTGAGCGGGGGCGCGGTCCCGATTGCAGGTGCGGGCGCGGCTGGAGGGCTGGTATTCGCATACACGGCCGCGGCAGCATCAGCGACGAAAGGGGCAAGCACCTATCAAGTCGTGCTAGTTCCGCAGTACTCGACGGCAACTCTGGGCGCCGCGACCGCGGCCGCGTGGAACGGATCGACGGGCGGAATCCTGGCGCTGGATCTCTCAGGAGCACTGAATCTGGGTGGGGCCACGGTATCGGTCGATGGCCTTGGTTTCCGCGGTGGGGCCGGCATGCAGTTGACCGGCGGGGTTGGGGGAACGAACACCGATTTTTGGTTTACGTCGCCGGCGACCTACACGGGCGCCGTCGGCGGCGAACCCGGCGTCGACGCAGCTAAAGGCGAAGGCGTAGCGGGCACGCCCATGTGGGTTGAATCGGGAGTAACGTTCCTGCAAACCACCACGACGGTCGGATACCCCAGTGGGACTGCGGGAGTTGATGGCAGCATGGCTCGCGGCGCGCCGGGCAATGCGGGTGGCGGCGGGACGGACGGAGATCCGCCGGCAAATGACCAGAACTCGGGCGGCGGTGGCGGAGGCAACGGCGGATCGGGCGGGTTCGGAGGCGATTCCTGGAATTCAACCTGGGCCAGTGGCGGTGAGGGTGGAGCGCCATTTCCGGCGACGATCGACCGCATCGCCATGGGCGGCGGGGGCGGAGCCGGAACGCGGAATAACTCCGACGGCAACAATCAGGCTAGCGGCGGCAGTGCTGGCGGCGGCATCATCATCATTCGCGCCGGCAATTTCACCGGCAATGGAACCCTTAGCGCAAATGGCGCCAATGCTTACAACGTTCCCACCAATGACGCGGGCGGCGGGGGCGGCGCAGGCGGAACGATTGTTGTCTTAGCCAAGAGCGGCGGAGAAGACGGTCTGACGCTGCGAGCCAATGGCGGAACTGGCGGAAATGCCGACACGAACGTAGCCTTCGCCCTGACGCAGCGTCACGGACCCGGAGGCGGCGGAGGCGGCGGTGTGATATTTGTTTCCGGTGCTCCGGCCAACGTGAGCGTAGCTGGAGGCGCAAACGGAGTAACGCTAAACACTCCTGCTGTCCCATACGGAGCGACCGCGGGTACTGCGGGAACAAGCTCAGCCAATGCCACAGACGCGCAGGTAACAGGAATTCAGGCTGCCGCGGTTTGTGCTGGTCTGCCCGACCTCGCGATAACCAAGACTCACGTGGGAACGAGCTTTACGCGGGGCGGCACGGCCACCTACACGATTACGGTCCAGAACGTCAGCACTACGACCGCTACCAGCGGTGTGGTGACGGTCAACGACACGCTGCCGCTGGGAACAACGCCCACGGCTGCGAGCGGAACAGGTTGGTCGTGCGGGATTACGGGGCAAACGGTGAGTTGCGCGCGCTCCGACGGGCTGGCGGCGGGCGGCAGTTATCCCTCGATCACGGTGACAGCAAACGTTCTGCAGTCGGCTCCTGCGACGCTGGTCAACACTGCGGTGGTCAGCGGCGGCGGCTCCTTTGATCTTCTCAAAGACACGTCAACCGACATCGCGACCGTGGTCTCCAGCGCCGATCTGAGCATGACCGATGCCGGATCGCCGAATCCGGTGGCGGCAGGCGGCAGCATTACCTACACGCAGGTGGTCACCAACAATGGGCCGAGCGCCGCCGATAACGCGACGGTGGTGGCGCTGGTCCCGGCAAATACAACGTTTCTGTCCATGGCGGCGCCTGCGGGATGGAGTTGCATTACCCCCGGCGCCGGCGCCACAGGCAACGTTGTCTGCACCGACGTCAATCTGGCGGCGCTCGCCGCGGGAACGTTCACCCTGGTAGTCAAGGTAAACAGCGGAACGGCAAATGGAACCGTGATTGCGGACTCGGTGACTGCGAGTTCCTCAGCGGCGGATCCCAATTCCGCCAACAACACGGCTACGGTCAACACGGTCGTGGGCACAACGGCGGGCGGCGAATTGACGGTCACGAACGTGCCTTCGCCGAGTCCGGTGCAGGCAGGCAATCAAATCACGTACACGCAGGTGGTAACCAATACAGGAAGCGCCGCGGCCACAACTGCAACGTTCACAGAAAACACGCCGGCGAATACGACATTTGTCTCGATCACGCCTCCGGCGGGGTGGACCTGCGCGGGCTTCCCGCCGACTTGCACCGATCCCAGCGTTGCAGCAGGATCGTTCGGGACGTTCACGGTCGTCTACACGGTGACTGGGGGCAGTGGTACGACGATCACAGACACGGCGACGGTCAACGCCGCGAACCAGGCGTTTGGCGCTTACTCGGCCACTGCCACCGACGTGGTGGCGGCGGCAACGCAGGCGGACCTGGCGCTGACGACGGCGGCGACTCCTCCCTCGGTTTTTGCCGGGAATAACATCACGTACACGCAGACGATCACGAACAATGGTCCAGCAGCATCTACAGGGGTCAGCTTCACCGAAGCGACGCCCACGAACACGACATTCCAGTCGGTCTCCGCGCCGGCGGGCTGGACGTGCACGGCACCCGCGGTCGGAGCGACGGGAAATGTCAACTGCACCGATCCCGCAGCACTGGCATCGGGAACAGCGGCGGACATTATCGTCGTGGTGAACGTTCCGGCGACGACAGTGGCGGGCACGATCACCGCGAACTCCTCAGTGACCGCGACGACTGGCGACCCGAATGCCGCGAACAACAGCACCACGGTTGCGACTCCGCTGACGGTGGCCTGCGATCTGTCGGTGACCAACAGCGGCACTCCGAGCCCGGTTTTGGCTGGCAACAACATCACCTACACGCAAGTCGTGACCAACCTCGGGCCCAGCAATTGCAGCACGGGAACGTTCAGCGAAGGGACTCCGACGAGCACCGCGTTCGTGTCGGTCGGAGTAGTGAATAGCGGCGGAGTGACATGGACGTGTTCGCCCACAGCGCCGGTGGCGTGCACCAGTCCCACTGTGCCGCCGGGTTCCACCGGGACGATCACCGCCGTGTACACCGTGGCCGCGGGCGCGACTGCGGGAACGATCATTACCGACACGGCAACGGTGGCCACGACCTCGCGCGATACCAATCCGAACAACAACTCGGCCACGGTGAACATTGCGGTGGCCTCGGGAACGCAAGCGGATCTCAGCGTGACGAATTCGGCCAGTCCGAATCCGGTGACGGCCGGGAACACCATCACCTACACGCAGAGCGTGACCAATGCCGGGCCGGCAACGGCGGCAACGGTATCATTTACCGATCCGGTCCCAACGAACGCCACTGCGGTGACGCTGACCGGGCCTGCGGGATGGACGTGCAGCACAGGGACCACACCGCCGAGTTGCACGATTGCCAGTCTGGCGGCGAACACCACGGCGAACTTCACTTACACGGTCAAGGTAGCCGCGAACGCGGCGCCGGGAACAATCATCACCGAGACCGATTCGGTCACTTCGACTACCAGCGACCCGAATAGCGCTAACAACAGCGCCAGCGTCAACGTGCTGGTGGCGGACTCGGCGGATCTGTCCGTGACCAACACGGCTAGCCCCATCCCGGTGCTGGCCGGCGGCACTATTACCTATACGCAGGTTGTGAATAATGCGGGACCGAGCACCGCGACCAGCGTGACTGTTACTGAGACCCTGCCCGCGAGTACGACGGCGTCGTCGCTCACCCCGCCGGCAGGATGGACGTGCAGCCCGGTTACGCTCACGTGTACGGACACGTCTCTGGCTCCGAGCGCGCCGGCAACCATCACTTTCGTGGTCACAGTGATTGCGGGAACGCCCGCCGGGACGGCGATCAACGATACCGTGAGAGTCAGTTCCGCGATCAGCGATCCGAACCAGGCGAACAACAGTGCCACGGCCGGCGATATCGTTGCCACGAATGTGCAAGCCGATCTGATCACAACGAATTCGGCTTCGCCGACGACGGTGGCGGTAGGAAACAACGTCACCTATACCCAGAGCGTTACGAATAATGGTCCAGCGGCAGCCACGGGCGTGACCTTCACACAGGCTACACCGCCAAACACTACCTTCCAGTCCATTACTCCTCCATCGGGTTGGACGTGTGGGACGGTTCCGGTTGTCGGCGGCACCGGAAACATTATCTGCACCGATGGCAGCAATCTGGTCACGGCCACCCCAGCGAACTTCACGCTGGTATTGCAGGTGAATGCCAACACGCCTCCGGGAACGAACATCACGGAGACCACCACGGCGGCGGCGACCGATGGTGTGCCTAACATGACGACCAACACCGCCAGCACCACGGTGATCGTGGCCAACGCCAACAGCGCGGACATGGCGATCGTGAAAACGGGAACCCCGAATCCGGTGACGCAAGGAAGCCCGCTCACCTTCACACTGGCCGTGACGAACAACGGTCCGGCGTCGGCCACGACTGTGACAGTGACGGATGTGCTGCCTTCGGTCCTGACCTATCTGTCGGCGACAGCGACACAGGGATCGTGCTCAGAGGCGGGCGGAACGGTGACCTGTCTACTGGGCACGATGGCCAATGCAGGAACTGCGACGATTACCATCCTGACGATTCCCGGGACGCCGGGCGTGGCCGTGAATACGGCGACGGTCACGGCAGATCAGACCGACCCGAATCTGGCGAACAATTCCTCCACGTGGACGGAGTCGATCACCGCTCCTACCAGAATTACTCTGCAGTCGTTCTCAGCCCACTCGGGCACCGACAGGAACGGCGCCAACCGGGTGGTGCTGACGTGGAAGACGGGCGGCGAGGCGCACAATGTGGGATTCAATGTGTACCGCGAGCAAAATGGGAACCGGGTGCGGATGAATCCTTCCATCATCGCGGGGTCGGCGTTGCTGATGAGCGGAGCGTTGCCCAAGCACGCAGGCAGAAGCTATGCCTGGATTGATCCTTCAGCGGGAATGACAGGAAGTTCGTACTGGCTGGAAGACATTGATGTGAACGGCACGCGCACCCTGCACGGACCGGTTTCCGTGGAAGGCGGTGTACCACCTACCAGCGAAGCGACGGCGGCAGAGACGCACATGCTCAGCCAATTGAATCAGGCGCAACCACCCTCACCGGGCAGCCAGGAAAGCCATGCGGTCGAGAACTTGCCTGCGCAATTTGCGCCGACTACCGGCCAGATCCAGAAACAGTTTGAACTGGCCGCGCATCCGGCGGTGAAGGTTTTTGTGCGGCACGAGGGCTGGTATCGGGTGGGTCAAGCAGATCTGGTCAAGGCCGGGCTTGATGCGAACGTGGATCCAGCTCTGCTCCATCTCTACGCGGAAGCGATCGAGCAACCCATCGAGATCACAGGCGCGACGGCCGGTCCCGGCGGCTTCGGGCCGCAGGCGGCCATCAACTTCTATGGTACCGGCATAGATACGGTTTTCTCGGGGACGCGAGTCTACTGGCTGGCGGCGGGCGCAGAAAGAGGAGCGAGAATTCGGCAGATGCGGGCTTCCTCGGGATCAAGTCAGCCTCCGTCGAACTTCCCGGCGACGGTGGAGTTGAGGCAGCACACCACCTATTTTGCGGCGCTGCTGACTTCGGATGGCGAGAACTTCTTCGGCGCGCTGGTCGCACCCGCGGCGGATCAAATTCTGAACATCACGCACCTTGACGCCACATCGTCGCAAACAGCGCAGATCGAAGTGGTGCTGCAGGGCATCATCGTAGGATTTCCGCACGATGTGAAGGTCGCGGTGAATGGGACGGCGATTGGGGACGTGACCTTCACCGGCCAGGATAAAGGCGACCTGAGCGTGAGCCTGCCGCCCGGGCTGCTGCAAGAGGGAAGCAACACAGTCACCCTGACGGCGCAGAATGGGGACTACGACAGCAGTCTGGTTCAGTCCATCCGCATCACATATCCCCACCAGTACGTGGCGGACTCCGATGAACTTAGATTCACAGGGCGGACGGGTGACGAGATCACCGTCAGCGGTTTCACGAGCGCGCCAACGGTACTCGACATCAGCGATCCGAATCATCCGGTGCAAGTGACGCCGCAGGTCAGCTCGAGCAACGGCCAGTATCAAGTCGCGCTGCAGGTGCCGTGGACGCGTTGGAACGCGGCGGAGCAGCACACACTTCTGGCGGTGGCCGGCGACCGCGTGGCGTCTGCCGCTGCGGTATGGCCGAACCATCCTTCGAACTGGCATAGCGCGCAGCCCGGCTCCGACATCGCGATCATCACCGCCTTGGAATTCGAGCCGGCGCTGGACCCGCTGGTTCACGCGCACCGGGCGGAAGGGAAATCGTCGGTGGTGGTGCGGATCGGGGATCTTTATGACGAGTTCAACTTCGGCGAGCACAGTCCATTCGTAATTCGTGAGTTCCTGCAGACAGCAACGGAAATCTGGACGAAGGCGCCGCACTATCTGCTGCTGAACGGCCGGGCGTCGCTCGATCCGCGGAACTATCTCGGCTTCGGCCATCTCGATCTGGTGCCGACGCGGATTGTGGCCAGCAGCAGCCTGATGACTGCGTCGGACGACTGGTTCTCGGACTTCACCGACAGCGGGATGCCGACCATTGCCACCGGTCGTTTGCCTGCCAGCACTCTCGACGAAGACGCAACTGTGGTGGGCAAGATTGTCGCTTACGAGGGCAGGTCCACCAACGGGTCATGGACGTCACAAGCACTGATGGTTGCCGACAAAGACGACACCGAGAGTTTTACACAGGATAGCCAGACGGTGCAGGCTCAGCTTCCGGCGGCGCTTCACGCAACAGATATATTCGCCGGGACGATGGGGACGACGGCGGCCCAGCAGGAGATCATCAACGGGATCAATTCGGGACAAGTGCTGGTGAACTACCTTGGGCACGGTGCGGAAGAACAGTGGTCCGGTTCCCAGATATTTGACACCAACGCGGTGAGTTCGCTAACGAACAGTTCGCAGCTGCCGGTGTTCCTGATCATGGATTGCCTCAACGGGTTCTTCCAGGATGTTTACGCGCAGCCACTGGGAGTGACGCTGCTCGTCGCGCCCAATGGAGGCGCGGTAGCGGTCCTGGCTTCGAGCGGCTTGAACCAACCCGCGCCGCAAACCCAGCTGGACATGCTGGTCGTAGAAAAAGCCCTGCATGCCGGCCGGCTGACAATGGGTGAGGCAATCGTGAAGGCGAAAGCCGAAATAAGCGACCCGGATGTGCGCAAGACCTATGTCCTGTTTGGCGATCCAGCGATGCAGATCAAGCAGCCCGCCGATCGCTGGCCGGAACACTGACCACGGAGTGACACTCCGCAATTCGGCGAGGCGGCCAGCACGAAGGCCGCAGCCGGCAGTCCCCCCTAGGCCTGCGCGTCTGCGGCCTTCAATGAATAGGGCACGCTGAGCAGCAACACCCGTGACTGCTCAGCTTGCCCCTTGTGCTTGCACACCCAACCGGTGCGCCTCCCCCGAAGCGAGCAGGTCGGTCGGCAATTCATAGCTGCCCATACCCGCTGGTGCCAACGGTCAACGCCATTACGCAGGTAAGCCATAATGGGACGAGAAGGCCGCGAGGTCGGACGCCGCCTTCGGGTCGTCATAGGCGTCCACCAGCGCGATCGCGCCCCAGCCCCCGCTAGCGAGATTGGCGGTGGTGCCAGTCGCCGGACTGCATCCCGTGTACGCTTTGCCAACCCCATAAACGCCGGCAAGCGATGCCGGTGTCTCAGAAAAAGTGTCGTCCGGGGCTATGGAAGACACTTCACGGCCAGCGGGAACGAAAACCTTTGTGTTAGTGTGCATGCGAAAACCGGCATCCTCGGGCCGCTCGATGCTGCTTTGCGGGATGATCACGGTACCTTCGCGGCTGACCATCTGGGACTGGTCCGCATCCTGAGCGCCTGCCGCAGAGATTCCGAAAGCAAATAACAAAAGCACCCCCCAGAACCCGGCCTTGGTCATCGCATTTCTCCTAGTCATTTTCATTCTCCTACCGATTTGTTGTTCGTTCCGCCATACTTGGCCCTCGGGGAAGGCGGCCGGGACTGGCTCCAACAAGCAAATTGAGCCACCAGGTCCACCACCTCGATTTGACTCTCCACCTTATGTCTTTGCTGGTCCCCACTTACATTGACTTCAACAGCGATTCCAGACAAACGAGCGGCGCCCCATCCGAGCTTTCACAGAAATGCCAAGCCTGGGCCTGGCGGTTGTCACGGACCGTCATCGGCGACGTCCCGGTAATTACTCCGGCTTCCTCCAGGCTGACCATATCCACCTCGCAGGCACACGCCGGGCACCAGCCCCGGATCACGTTTCGCCGACGGATGATCAAGACCCGATCGGTTTCCATCGTGATCTCAGTTCTTTTGTGTGCTGTTTCGGCTCCCACCAGCCGCTTTGCCCAGCGCTGAAACCGTGATAAAGTGCTTCCCACGTTTTGGCTCGGTTTTTGGTCCCCCACCTTGAAACGGACCGAATCCTGCTCCTGGGGTAGCTTGAAAATCCTTAAGGAGCGATTAATAAGTTTTGAATAGTTCTTAAGACGGGTTATGGGCAACGCGGTCAAGCACTTACTGGAGTTCGGTCCGTTCCGGCTAGACCCCGAACAGCGCGTCCTGCTGCGCGACCAGGAGCCCATTCCACTCTCGCCCAAGGCATTTGACCTGCTGCTGGTGCTGGTCCAGCGGAGCGGGCAGGTGGTTCTCAAAGACGACCTGATGAATACCCTGTGGCCGGATACCTTCGTCGAGGAGTCCAACCTGGGGCAGCACGTGTTTCAGCTGCGAAAGGCTCTGGGAGAACGGGCGCAAAGTTCGTCGTACATCGTGACCATCCCGGGCAGGGGCTACCGTTTTGTCCAGATGGTGCGAACTCTGCCGCGAGAGGAAGACATCGTGGTACAGAGCCATTCGCGATCGCGGGTGGTGATTGAAGAAAAGGTGGTTGGCGGGAGAAGCGATCCGGACCGAAGGGACTCGCTGTTTCCGGAACGTGAGCTGAAAGCTCTGCCGGCCCCGGAGCCGGCGGGCAGGTGGTCGCGGGCGCGGATCACGGCGCTGCTGTTGCTGGGCGCCGCGGTAGGAGGGCTCACGGCCTGGGCTTTCTTCCGGCCAGCGCCCATGCCCAGGGTTCTGCGGTCGGTCCAGATCACGCACTTCGGCAGGGTTGAACCCTTTAGCCGAGCGTTGACTGACGGCTCGCGGGTTTACTTCGCTGAACGCCTCGGCGGAACCTGGAGCCTGGCTCAAATCGCGGAGCAAGGCGGAGAACCATCATTGATTTCTTCTTCGGTGGGAAGTATTGCGCTGCTTGACATTGACCGAGCTCGGTCCAGACTCCTGGTGGCTGCGCAGAGTCCATTGGATGCCGCTTTCGAGCCGCTTTGGGTGCTGCCGACAGCGGGAGGCTCGGCGCGCCGCCTCGGAAATGTGATGGCGTCGGATGCGGCGTGGGCGCCGGACGGACAGCACCTTGTCTACTGCCGGGAAGGAGAGCTCTATGTCGCGGACGCTGACGGCCAGCAGCCGCGAAAGGTGTTCTCGTTTAAGGGAATCATTCTGTTTCCCCGATGGGCACCCGACGGAAAGCGGCTGAGCTTTTCGGCCAGGGACCTTGCCACCGGCACGCTCTCGCTCTGGGAGGTGGGTAGCGATGGCCAGGACCCGCATCCCCTGAATCTGGGCTGGAAGACTCCGGTCAGCCGATGGAACGAAGGGGAGTGTTGTGGCAATTGGTCGCCTGACGGACGGTATTTCATCTTTCGTTCCCTCCGGGATGGGGTGAAGAGTTATTGGCTGATCGGGAAAGAACAGAGCCCATTCCGTAGAGATGCTCTTGTCCCCGTGCAGCTGTACACCAGTCCCGACTGGATCAGCGAACCGAGATTCAGCCCCGATGGCAAGAAGATCTTTTTTGTGGACTACCAGGAACGACGCGAGCTGGTGCGGTACGATGTTGGCCGCAAACTCTTCGTGCCCTACCTGGGCGGGATTCCCGCTCGCCACCTGAATTTCTCCCGGGATGGACAATGGGTGACGTACAAGAGCGAGGTGGACAACACTCTGTGGCGTTCCCGGCCCGATGGCACGCAAGCTCTTCAGCTCACTTTTCCTCCACGCGAAGTCCTCCACTCGACATGGTCGCCGGACGGCAAGAAGATTGCTTTTGGAGCCGGCCCAGATATTTACGTCATCCCATTTGAGGGAGGGAATCCGGAGCGATTGGCAAAGGGCAGCCAGCCGAACTGGTCACCCGACGGAAAATCGATTCTGCTTACCCTCTGGACCATCCCGGAAACCGGAGGCTGGCGCCCCGCGATCTACCGGCTCGACCTGAGCACCCGGGAATCCGCCATGGTTCCTGGATCGGAAGATTTCGAAGGGCCGCAATGGTCGCCGAACGGGCGCTATGCGGCGGCCTCAGACAAGAAGGATCAAAAACTGATGCTCTTCGATTTCGCACGCCAGCAGTGGTCGGCACTTGCCGATGGCGTTCCCTATGGCTGGGGAATCCGCTGGTCGGCCGATTCCAACTACGTGTACTACCAACACATCTACGATGGTGAGGAGCAACCGATCTTCCGGGTTCGGATATGGGACCGGAAGGTGGAACAGATTACTACTTCGCGTCAGATTCTGCGCGCGGATGTGCTCAGCTACAGCATGACCGGGCTTACGCCGGACAACTCTCCTGTCGCCTCGCTCGTGCGCAGAAATTCGGACCTTTACGCCCTGGAACTCGATCTGCCGTGATGGCCCCCGGTCTGCGCGAGAAGAACTCAGAAGTGAGCAGCACCAGTCCTAGGAGCCCGCAGACACAGCCGCAGGCAGGCTCGCAGTTTGCCGCAGGGGTTCGGCTAGCGCGCGCATGACCTCGCCGAACCCGGCGAAGTCCAGCGACTGAGGACCATCAGAGAGCGCGCGTTCCGGGCAGGGATGCACCTCAATGATGAGTCCATCAGCCCCCACCGCGACCGCGGCTCGGGAGACGGCGGCAATCAGACTCTGCTTCCCGGTGCCGTGGGAAGGATCAGCGATCACGGGCAGATGCGATAGATCGCGAGCCAGGGCAATGGCTGCCAAATCAATGGTGTTGCGCGTTTCGGTCTCAAAGGTCTTGATGCCGCGCTCGCAGAGAACGACCTGGTGGTTACCTCCGGCCAGCAGATATTCGGCCGCGAGCAGCCATTCCTTGACGGTAGCAGACGGTCCCCGCTTCAGAAGGATCGGCTTGTTAACGGTAGCCAGACGGCGCAGCAAGGCAAAGTTCTGCATGTTGCGGGCGCCGACCTGCAGCATGTCTACGTGCTCGCAAATCAGGTCCACATCCTCGGTGCTCATGACTTCGGTGACCACGGGCAGGCCGGTTTCTTCGCGGGCTTCGCGCAAAATCCTGAGCGCCTCAATCCCCAGCCCCTGAAAGTCGTAAGGGGAAGTGCGCGGTTTGTAGGCACCGCCGCGCAGCATGGCGGCGCCGGCGCGCTTGACGGCGTGGGCGGTGTCGAGGAGTTGCTCGCGAGATTCGACCGAGCACGGGCCGGCGATGACCACGACTTCCGGGCCACCGATCGTCACTCCATTTACGTTTATGACCGAGCGTTCAGGCTTCACTTGGCGGCTGACCAGTTTGAAGGGCTGAGCGATGGCGACCACGTTGTCCACCCCCGGCGCGACCTGCAGGGCCTCGATTTCGTGGCGGCGTCCACTGCCCACCGCGGCGACAATGGTGCGCTCGGTGCCGCGCGTGACATGAGGCTGGTATCCAGCTTCGCGGATACGCTCAATGACGTGGTTAATCTCTTGTTCGGTAGCCTTCTCGGACATGTTGACGATCATGGCGGCTTCTCCTTCGATTTTAGGGTCGTCCATACGGTTTTGGGCTCGTCCATAAAAGCAAAAACCGCGATCTTCCCGATCGCGGCTTGCGCCTGAAGCTTGTCTAAGTTTGGTGGCCTCTAGTGGCTCATCCTCACCCCAAGCTGGGCCGCAGCCGCTACTGTAGGAAACCAGTAGCGGACGGTAAAGGCGCTGCCCGGGGTAAATCGCGTCATTAGATTCCTTCCGTTCAAAAGAACTCAGACGAAACGGCTTTGCACTGCCAGAATTGGCGGGTTACTGGATCGAACTGGCTACACTGGAAAATGCGTTGTTGGCATTCGACCCGATTAAACGCACCGTCCCCACAACCAAGACTAGAATAACTGCCAGCATTACGGCGTACTCAGCAATGTCCTGTCCCGCCTCTTCCCGCCAAAGGCTTTGCATCAGTTTGTACATTTGTTCTCCTCCAGGCTGCTGTCAGTTCCCTCAAGAGGGAAGAATTCTCACACTAGGTTGCAGACATGATGCACGTGCCCAAAGGCCCTTGTCAAATGGGGTTTTGGGTGTTCCCAGAAAAGTCAATGACGGGGAATGTTCACCGGCGGCTGGATTTGTGCGACGCCGGCCGTGGCCGGCGCCGCCTGCTGCGGCAGCAGGCCCTGCGCGGACCGCTGCGCGTATTGCAAAACGCCGTTGGGAAGAATGCCGAGATACAGGGTGGCTACGATGCTGAGCGCGAGGGCCAGGCCTAATCCAAACGGAACCGGAGTGACGGGGACTTCCTTGCGCGCTTCCCGCATGTACATCATCACCATGATCCGGAGATAGTAGTAAGCGCCAATGGCGCTGTTGACAACGCCGATGAGGGTCAGCCAGATCAGGTTGGCCTTCAGCGCGGCGCTGAAGACGTAGAATTTGGCGAAGAAGCCGCCCGTTATGGGGATGCCGATCAAAGAAAGCAGAAAGAGGGAGAGTGTGGCCGCGAGCAGCGGGGAAGTGCGGCCGAGGCCTTCATAGTCTTCCAGGGTTACGTAACGCTCGCCGGCGTTGGCGAAGTGACTGACCACGGCGAATGCGCCCACATTCATGGCGGCGTAGGCGGCCGTGTAGAACATGGCGGCGGAGATTCCCATGGCGGAATCCTCCGGGGTCGTCATAGCGAAGGCGACCAGCAGATAGCCGGCATGCGCGATCGAAGAGTAAGCCAGCAGTCGCTTGACGTTGGTCTGGACCAGAGCTCCGACGTTCCCCAGGGTCATGGACAGGGCGGCTGCCACCCAGACCAGCCAGAAGCGGCCCGGAGCGTTGATCGTGAACACAACTCGCAGCAGCACGGCGAATGCCGCAGCTTTCGGCGCCGTTGACATGAAGCCGACGACTGGAGCGGGAGCGCCTTCGTAAACGTCGGGAGTCCAGATGTGGAACGGCGCCGCCGCTACCTTAAATCCCAGGCCTACGAACATCAAGGCTGTGGCCACATACACCAGCACCCCGACCGGGCTGGCCTGCAACGCTTGGCTGATGACGTCAATGTTGGTCGAACCGGTGGCGCCGAACATCATGGCCACGCCGTATAGGAAAAAGGCGGTGGCAAACGAACCCAGGAGGAAATACTTGAGCGAAGATTCGCTGCTTGCCGCTTCCTGGCGGCGGAATCCCGCCAGAATGTAGGTGGAGATTGAGGATATCTCGATGGCGATGAAGATCAGCACCAGCTCCACAGCCGAGGACATCAGGCACATGCCGACGACGCCGAAAAGGATGAGCGCGTAGTATTCGCTGGCGCGGATTTTCTGCACGGCCATGTATTCGAATGACGTGAGAATGACGACAGCAGCGATCGCGATGACGAGGACGTGGAAGAACACGCTGAAGCTGTCGACCTTCACCATCTTCGAGAAAGCCAGACCGGGAGACTGCGCCATGAACCAGGTCGAGACCAGGGCGGCGAGGGCGCCGGCAAAACCGATCAGGCCGAGAGTCCGCTGGCTTTTTTCCTCATCCACGAGAGGATCGAGCAGCATGATCAGGATGCCGAAGGCGGTCAGAACAAGTTCGGGCAGGATGCGGACATAATCAGCCCCTTGGGGAATAGCCTGCAGCAGAGCGGGCGGGACCGTCACTATCATTGGCCCACCACCTTGCTCGCCATCTGCGCGAAGGGAGTCAGCACCGTCTGCACGGCAGGATCAATCGCGCCCAGCCACAGAATGGGCGCTACGCCCATGATCAGGGCTGCGACGGCGCAGGGCCAGACCGCAGCCTTCTCAAAGCCGAAAAGATCGGGGAGAGAGTTATTCACCGGATGCGTCACCTTGCCGTAAAACACTCTCTGATACATCCACAGCAGATAGCAGGCGCTCCAGATCACGCCAGTCGCGCCGAGAATCCCGTAAATGGCACGAGCCTGGAACGCTCCGCTCAGCACCAGGAACTCGCCAATGAATCCGTTGAGCAGGGGCAGGCCCACCGACGCCAGCACAATAAAGAGATAGGACGCGGCGTAGATCGGCATGGGAGAAGCGAGACCGCCGAATTCGCTGATCTCATAAGTGTGCCGGCGCTCGTGGAGAATGCCCGCCAACATGAAGAGGGCGCCGGTTGAAACTCCGTGCGCCAGCATGATGAACATCGCGCCGTTCAGTCCCAACTGGGTGAAGCTGAAGATGCCGAGCACGACAAAGCCGAGGTGGCTGATCGACGAGTAGGCGATCAGCTTCTTCATGTTGGGCTGCACCATCGCCACAAGCGCGCCGTAGATGATGCCGATCAGGGCCAGCACTATGATCCAGGGTGCGTTTTGGCGGGACTGCACAGGAAAAAGGCCCAGGTTGAAACGCAGCATGCCATAGGTGCCCATCTTGAGCAGGACGCCGGCCAGCAGAACGGATCCGGCAGTAGGCGCTTCGACGTGAGCGTCCGGCAACCAGGTGTGGAACGGGAATAGCGGAACTTTAACCGCAAACGCGAGGAAGAAACCGAGGAAAAGCCACTGTGCGGCGGCAGGAAAATGCGGCACCACGCCGTGCGCGATCTGATCGCGAATCTCAACAAAATCGAACGTGGCCGGGCTGGTATGAGCGTAGAGCCACAAAATCGCTGCCAGCATGAACACGGAGGCGATCATGGTGTACATGAAAAACTTCACCGCGGCGTAAACCTTGCGCTCGTGTCCGAAGACACCGATGAGCAGGGCCATGGGAATCAGCGTGGCTTCCCAGAAGAAATAGAAGAGGAAGAGGTCAAGCGAGGTGAAGACGCCGATTAGCGCGGTCTCCATGATCAGCAGAAGAATGAAGAATTCCTTTACCCGGTCATGCACGGACTTCCAGGAAATCAGCACACACAGAGGCGTAAGGAAAGTAGTCAGCACCACCAGCCACATGGAAATGCCATCAATGCCCATGTGGTAGTGAATGTTGGGGCTGGAGATCCATTGCCGGTTGATCTCGTAGTGGAAGGGCGTAGTTTCGTGACGGAAGTAAACGGGCAGATGCAGCGAAAGGGCAAAGGTCAGCAGGGAGAAAAAAAGCGAGATGATTCGGATGTCCCGATCGCGCCGGGGCAACAACGTCAGGCACAGCGCACCTGCCAGCGGCAGAAAGGTGACCCAGGTCAGGATGTAGGGGCTGAGGTTGTCGATGTTCATCGTCCCACCCCCAGCCAGATCATGTAGGCAATCACCACGGCCGAGCCGGCAGCGATCCAACCGGCGTAGGAGCGCAGATTGCCGGACTGCATGTGGCGCACGTTGTCGGAAACGTGGCGGGCGCCGTCGGCGGCGTCGTTGATCGAATCGTCAATCACCTTGCGATCGACTCCTTGCCACAGAATGCGGGTCGAGCCATCCACCAGCGGCTTGACGAAGAGTGTGGCGTAGAGTTCGTCGACGTAGTACTTATTCAGGACGGCTCCGTAGAAGCTGCCGAAACTGTCTGCGACCTTTTGCGGAAGATAGGGCTTGCTGACGTAGAGGACGTAGGCCAGCCACGCGCCAAGCAGAGCGACGGCGACGGACACTCCCATGAGAAGGAGTTCGATGCCGCGGCTTGCGGTTTCTCCGGCGGCTTTCGCCACCTCGCCGGAACTGAAGACCGGCGCGAGGAAATGCTCGAATCGGTTGCCGATTCCGACCAAACCGCCGACTACCGAAAGAAGGGCGAGAATGATCAGCGGAACCAGCATAACCATGGGGCTCTCGTGCGGTTCGCCGTGTCCGTGACCGTCGTGACCGTGAGCAGCATGTCGGTGTCCATGCTTGTCCACCTGGATGCCGTGATAGTCGCCCCAAAATGTCATAAACAGCAGTCGGAACATGTAAAACGAAGTGATGAACGCGGTGATGACGCCGATCAGCCAATAGACCCAATTCTGCTGATAGGCCTTCCACAGGATTTCGTCCTTGCTAAAGAAGCCCGCGAACGGCGGGATTCCCGCAATCGCCAGCGTGGCTGTTCCCATGGTCAGAAATGTCCAAGGGATATAGGACCGGAGACCTCCCATCTTCCGCATGTCCTGCTCGCCGCCGACGGCATGGATTACCGAGCCAGCGCCAAGAAACAGCAGACCCTTGAAGAAAGCGTGAGTCATCAGGTGAAAGATTCCGGCGGAGAAGGCTCCCACGCCGCAGGCCATGAACATGTATCCGAGCTGCGAAACGGTGGAGTAGGCGAGAACCTTCTTGATGTCCGTTTGCGTGATGCCGATGGTCGCGGCGAACAGCGCCGTGAGAGTGCCGATGATCGCGACCACCGTTAATGCCAATGGCGCGCGCTCAAAGATCACGTGCGAGCGGGCGACCATGTAGACTCCGGCAGTCACCATGGTGGCAGCGTGGATCAAGGCCGAAACCGGCGTGGGTCCTTCCATGGCATCGGGAAGCCAGACGTAGAGCGGGATCTGGGCCGACTTACCGCACGCGCCCACCATCAGCAGAATTCCGATGGTGGTGAGAAGGGTTTCGGTTCCAGCCCCGTGAGTCAAGTGCGTTACGCCGTCGAAGACTTGCGTGAAATTCAGTGAGCCGAAATGCTGGATCAGCAGGAACAGGCCGATCAGGAATCCGAAGTCGCCGATGCGGTTAACGATGAACGCTTTCTTGCCCGCCGATGCCGCCGAATCTTTGGTGAACCAGAACCCGATCAGCAGGTACGACGCCAGGCCCACGCCCTCCCAGCCGATGAACATCACCAGGTAGTTGTTGGCCAGCACCAGCGTCAGCATGAAGAACATGAACAGGTTCAGGTAGCTGAAGAAACGGTAGTAGCCCGGATCATCCCACATGTAGCCGACGGAATAGATGTGGATGAGGAACCCGACTCCAGTGACGACCAGCAGCATGACCAGTGACAGCGGATCGAGATAAAAAGCGAAATCGGCGACAAAGCTGCCGGAGCGGATCCAGTGGGCGAGATATTCCTGATGAGGAAGAGGGAGAGACGAAAAACGCCAGGCGACCGACAACGCCCACACGAAGGCCGCGCCGCAGAAGACGAGCGCGATCGTGCTGACCGCGGTCCGCGAAGACTTCTTCCCGAAGAAACCGTTGATCGCCGCGCCCGCCAGGGGCAGGATCGGGATCAGCCAGAGATTGAGGGTCGGCGTCATAGTTTGAGCAGATTCACCTGATCCACGTTCAGCGTTTCGCGAGTGCGGTAGACGGCGATGATAATCGCCAGTCCGACGGCCGCTTCCGCCGCGGCCACCACCATCACAAAGAAGACGAAAACCTGACCGCTGAGAGGAACAATTCCTCGAAGCTCTCCTCCAATCGCATGCCAATGCGCCGCGAAAGCCACGAATGACAGATTCACGCCATTGAGCATCAACTCAATCGACATGAAGATGGTGATGATGTTGCGCTTGATGAGGAATCCGGTCACGCCGCAGGCAAACAGGATTCCGCTGAGCACGAGGTAATAAGAGAGCGGGACCATCAGTCCCCCTTCCTTGGCGGCACCGGGGAAGACGGCGGCTTGCTGGCCAGCACTACTGCGCCCATGATGGCGATCAAGATCAGAACCGAGGTAATTTCAAACGGCAGCAGAAACTCGTGGAAGAGCAGCGGGCCGATTGTCGCGGGTGAGCCAGGCAAAGCGCCGGCGGCCACGGCTTCGGTCCCCGAATGCCGCAGAAGGACCCAGGCCACGAGCAGGCTACCCAGTAACATTCCCGGGATGCCGAACAAAACGGCGACACGGCTGCCCTTAGTGCGTTCTTCCACACCTGCGTTGAGCAGCATGATGGTGAAGACGAACAGCACCATGATGGCGCCGGCATAGACGATGACTTGCACGGCGGCGACGAACTCGGCGCCCAGCAGCAGGTATTCGCCCGCCAGCGCCGCCATCACTGCGATCAGCGAGAGAGCACTGTTGATGGGATGGGTCTGCGCCAGCAGGTTGATTGCGCCCGCTACGGCGACAGCTCCGAAGGCCAGAAACAGGATTAAATGAATGTTGAGCATGATGTCGGTTTTGAGTGGCCAGTGGCCGGTGGTCAGTGGTCAGTCAAATCCGCCAGCCACTGATCACTGACCACTGACCACTTCTTTTCTCACCACACCACTGCGATCGCAGTTGCGATCAGATTCACCAGCGACAGCGGCAGCAGAAACTTCCAGCCAAACGCCATCAACTGGTCGTAACGGAAGCGCGGCAGCGTGCCGCGCACCCAGATATAAATAAAGAGAAACACGAAAACTTTGGCCGCGAACCAGAACAGGGGCAGCACCGCCTGCAGGATTGCAGGACCGAAGACCGGCCCGCGCCATCCGCCGAAGAACATCAGCGTAGCCAGGCAAGCCACCGTGATCATGTTGGCGTATTCGGCCATGAAGAACATGGCAAACTTCATGGCGCTGTATTCGGTGTGATAGCCGGCTACCAGTTCAGTTTCGGCTTCCGGGAGGTCGAATGGAATGCGGTTCGTCTCCGCGTAAGCCGCGATCAGATAGCAGAAAAAGCCGATGAACTGGCCAGTGAAAATATTCCAGCGCGGGATGAATCCCCAGAAGTGTCCCGCCTGTGAATCCACAATCGTACGCAAGCTGAAACTTCCCGTCATGATCAGCACGCCAACCAGCGAGAGGCCAAGGGAAATCTCGTAGCTCACCATCTGGGCGCTGGCGCGCAGTCCGCCAAGCAGGGAGTACTTGTTATTGGACGACCATCCGGCGAGGGCCACTCCGTAGATGCCGATCGAGGTCACGCCGAGAATCAGCAACAAGCCCGTGTTCACATCGGTGGTAACCTGCAGGGGAATGCTGTAGCCGCCGATCGTGACCGGGTTGCCGAAGGGAATCAGCGCGATCGAGGTCAACGCGAAGATGATGGCAATCATCGGCGCCGCGATATAAAGCGGCTTGTTGACGTGCGGCGGGGTCAGGTCCTCTTTGACGAAGAGCTTGAGGCCGTCCGCCAGCGGCTGCAACAGGCCGAATGGACCGACCCGCGTGGGTCCCCAGCGATTCTGGATGTGGCCCACCACTTTGCGCTCAAGCCAAACGGTGTATGCGACTGCCGTGAGCAGCACGACCAGAACCACCGCGGACTTGATCACCGAGGCGAGAATGTAGAGCCAAATCGGCAAAGCGTTCGTTCCTCTCCAGTTGTTCGGATACCAGTTTCGACATCAATCCGCCGCGACATCGGCGGGTTTTACTTTGTGACTCTCGATTACCGATTGCAGAGCGCGCGAATACCGTCCCAGCGTGCCCGAGGTAAACAGACTGTCATTGGCCGGGGCAATCGTTGCCGGATTGTGTGCCATGCCTGGGCCGGCCTTGGCCAGCGATGTGTGCTCGCTGTTGCCGGCCAGCAGATTCATGCGGGAGACGTCATAGCCCGGAACCAGCCGCTGGATTTCATCGAGAATCGCCATGGGGTCGAGCGGGCTCAGCTTCGGCTCCAGTCCCTGCATCTCAAGCCAGACAGCGTGGCGGTCGGCCTCGCCCGACTGGACTCCACGAGACTGGCCCATGTCGGCGTGCGTGCCGCCGCCGAAAGGCACTAGCTTGTGGACGTCGAAGCCCATGGCATCGGCGATACGGACGATCATTTCGAAATCCGTCTTCGCGCCGGAGGCCTCGGCGGCTTTCTTGTCCAGTTGCACATCGCCGCAGGTGTTGGTGACCGTGCCGGACTTCTCGTAGAGGTTGGCGGCGGGCAGAACCACGTCAGCCACAACCGCAGTCTCGGTCAGAAACATATCTTGCACGACGACGAAGCTCTTCGAGAACGTAAAAGGATCAACCTTCAGACGGCCGATGGGATTTGAGCCCACGACGTAGAGGGCCTTCAACTTGCCACTCTTGGCGCCTTCCACCATGCCTGGGAGGTCGAGTCCGGCGGTCGCCGGGATGCCGGGCCAGTCCTTGTGCAATTCGCTGCTTGCCGCTGTCGGGTGATATCCAGGGAGCAGGTCGGGATAGAGACCCATATCGGACGCGCCCCGAGAGTTGGCGTAGTCGGCAAGGCAGATGAACTTGGCGCCGGGAATGGCGGAGCCGAAAGCGACGAGGCTCGCGATGGCGCTGCCGCGAATCTCCGAGCCGAAGATGATCAGGAGATTCTGTTCCGAGCGCAGCTTGTCGCGAAGAGCGATCCACTGGTCGTGTGGGGACGGGCGCTCCCGCCCGTCCTGCGCGGGCGAGTCGCCCGCGCCCACACGGGCCGTTAGGGCATCCAGGGCGGTGTCGTCGCCAGCCAGGAAGCTGGCAACCCTCCCTTCAGTTCCTGCTGGAATCTCTGTGAAGCTTGTAGCCTGCCGGCGCAGCTTGATCGGCTGCGAGTTGACCACATAAAGTCGGGCGCGGTGCAGGCGCACATTATTGCGAATCTGCCAGGCCAGCAGCGGATGCCGCTCGGTGGGATCGTTGCCGATCAGCAAAATCGCCGGGGCACTGTAGGCATCCGCCATCGTCGCGGTCACCTCGGGCTTGCCATGAAGGGCCGCAGCCAGGGCGGGGAAGTCGGCGGTGCGGTGATGATCGATATTGTTGGTCTTCAGCACCACACGAGCGAACTTTGACAGCAGATAAGCTTCCTCGTTTGTGGTGCGGGTTGAACCGATTACGCCGATTGCCGATCCACCATCTTTGTCGCGCACTTCGGCGAATTTCTTTCCCACCAGTTCGAAAGCTTCTTCCCACGTGGACGGCGTAAGCCTTCCGTCCTTACGGATGAGCGGCTGGGTCAGGCGTTTTTCGTGATTGGCAAAATCGAAAGCGTAGCGGCCTTTGATGCAGAGGAAGTCGCCGTTGGTGCCGCTCTTGTCGCGATTGTCGCCGCGGACAATTTCCATGCCGGTGTCAGATCGCCGCACGCCCAGCGTGGTTTTGCAACCGTCGCCGCAATGGGTGCAGACGGTGCCAACGTGTTTCATCTCCCAGGGGCGCGTCTTGTAGCGATATGCGCCGGAGGTGAGCGCGCCCACGGGACAGATGTCAATGCACATGCCGCACTCTTCGCACTCCAGATGATCGCCTTTGTTGGGAGCGATGAGCGAACTGACGCCGCGGTTCTGCACACCCAGAGCCCACACGTCCATGCCCTCGCCGCAAACGCGCACGCAGCGGTAGCAGAGAATGCAGCGCGGCCGGTCGAAGAAAACCACGGGAGACCACTGCTGCTCGTCCTTGTGGTTCTTCGCCTCCATGAATCTTGATTCGGCGGCGCCGTAGGAAAATGTCATGTCCTGCAGTTCGCATTCGCCACCGGCGTCGCAGACCGGGCAATCGAGCGGATGGTTGCCGAGGAGAAGCTCCAGCATAGACTTGCGCGCCTGTTTGACCTCGTCGCTGTCAGTGATGACGACCATGCCCTCGCTCACGACCGTGGTGCAGGCGGTCTGCAGCTTGGGCATTTTCTCGATCTTCACCAGGCACATGCGGCAAGCGCCCTGCAGAGAGAGGTTCGGGTAGTAGCAGAACGAAGGCACTTCGATGCCCACGCTTTTGCAGGCTTCAATGAGGAGCGTGCCCGCGGGAGCCGTGAGCTTCTTGCCGTCGACAGTGAGATTTACGTCAGGCATTTTGATTGAGTCATTGAATCATTGAATCAATGACTCAATACCGGTAATTGTTCTACAGTTGCCTCTTTTTCGTACGGGCAAGGCCGTCCTTCCAAATGGTCTTCAAACTCCTTACGGAACTTTTTCACGAAACCGATCATGGGCATGGCGGCGGCATCGCCGAGCGGGCAGAATGTCCTGCCGAGCATGTTTTCCGCCAGGTACTGCATGTTGTCGATGTCTTTCTTGAGGCCGCCTCCGGCGTGGAAACGGATGAGCGTCTTCTTCAGCCAGTCGGTGCCTTCGCGGCACGGGATGCACCAGCCGCAGCTTTCGTGCTGATAAAACTTCATGGTGCGCAAGGCGAACTTTACGATGCATTGGGTATCGTCAACCACCACCACGCCTCCCGAACCCAGCATGGAGCCGGCCTTCGCGACCGAATCAAAATCCATGGCGAGGTCGATCTCGTCCGCGGTAAGACAGGGGCAGGAGGCCCCCCCGGGGACGATCGCTTTCAGCTTGCGCCCGTCGGGGATGCCGCCTCCGACTTCGTAAATCATTTTCTTTAAGTTATACCCCATGGGCAGTTCGTAGACGCCGGGTCTGGCAATATTCCCGCTCAGGCAAAACAGGCGCGTGCCGCCGTTTTTCGGCGTGCCCAGCTTGGCATACCAGTCCGCGCCGCCAAGAATAATGTGCGGCACGTTGGCCAGTGTCTCGGCGTTGTTGATCACCGTAGGTCCGCCCCATAGGCCGACCACGGCCGGGAACGGCGGACGAATGCGCGGTACGCCCCGCTTGCCTTCCAGCGATTCCATCAGGGCGGACTCTTCGCCCACTTCGTAAGCTCCGGCACCGCCGTGCCAGTAGACGTCAAAGTCGCGCCCGCTGCCGAAGATGTTCTTGCCCAGGAAGCCCTTGGCATAGGCGTCGCGGATCGCCTTCTGCATGATGATCGAAAGATACCGGTATTCGCCGCGGATGTAGATGTAGCCGCTACGCGCGCCCACGGCCAACCCTGCAATCACGACCCCTTCGATCACCGAGTGCGGATCGTGCTCGAAAATCAGGCGATCCTTGCAGGTACCGGGTTCACTCTCGTCACCGTTGCACAGGACGTACTTGGGCTTGGCCGACTGCTTGGGCACGAACGACCACTTCATCCCGGCGGAGAATCCCGCGCCGCCGCGTCCGCGCAAGGCAGAATTCTTGACCTCGTTGATAATGGCGTCGGGCTCCATGGCGAGCGCCTTCTGCACGGCCTTGTAGCCGTCGAGTGCGAGGTAGCGGTCAATATCGGTCGCACCCTGGCCGAAGCGCCGGGAAACGACCTTTACCTCGTCGGGATGGGAGACCAAGTCAGCCATGTGAATGCAGAAGTAAGAAGTCAGATTGCAGAAGTAAAACCCAAGCAGGGTTTACTTCTGCATTCTTACTTCTGCCTTCTGACTTCTTACTGCGTTCCCTTCTTCTTGTACTCGTCGAGAATCTGATCCATCTTGTCCGGCGTCAGGTTCTCGTGAAAATCGTAATTCACCTGCGCGGCCGGAGCCCAGCTGCAGGCGCCGATGCATTCCACTTCTTCCAGCGTGAACAGGCCGTCGGGCGTCGTTTGCTTGTGGCCGATGCCCAGCTTCTTAGCGCAATGATGCAAAATCTCTTCTCCTCCGCGCACCATGCAGCTGATGTTGGTGCAGACCTGCACGTTAAATTTGCCACGCGGCTTGGTGGTCAACATGGAGTAGTAGCTGATTACGTTCTGCACTTCCAGTTCGGTCAGGTCGAAACGGGAGGCAATTTCCGCGATGACCTCGTCTGAGAGATAGCCAACCTCGTCCTGCGCGTACAACAGGGTCGGGACGAGCGCAGAGCGCTTGGTGGGATAATGAGTCACCATTTCGGTGAAGCGCGTTTCGAATTCTTCGGAGAACTTCATGTTTGTTCTTAACGTATGTGAGGGATCGGTGCCGTCCCTGCGGGACTCGTTCCGCGTTTCCGCTTCTACCCGGCACTTCCGTGCCGGGCTTTCACATAACGCCCCTTCGGGGCTGGTGGTTCTAACCCTTCAAAGACTCGTGGACTTGCGATCCTAAGACCTCAGCCCCAAGACTTCAGACCCGCCATGCCTACCGGTCAATCTCTCCCAATACGATGTCAATGCTCCCGATCGCCGCGACCACATCCGCCAGCAGCCGGCCTTCGCACATCGTGGACAACGTCTGCAGATTGGCGAAGCAGGCCGAGCGCATGTGTACGCGGTAGGGCTTGGCTGTGCCGTCGCTCACGATGTAGTAGCCCATCTCGCCGCGAGGCGATTCGACCGCTTGGTAGACCTCGCCTGCCGGCACAGCGAAACCCTCGGTGATTATCTTAAAGTGATAGATGAGCGACTCCATCTGCGTCTTCATCTTTTCGCGGTCGGGCAGAACCACATGCGGAGCGTCGGCCTTGATGGGGCCTTCCGGCATGCCATCGAGCGCCTGCCGGATGATCTCTACCGATTCGCGCAATTCCTGTACTCGGCAGATGTAACGGGCGAAGACGTCGCCGTCCTGCGAAACCGGCACCTTGAACTTGAAATTCTCATAGCCCGAATAGGGCATGTCGCGACGCAGGTCAATGTCAACTCCACTGCCGCGCAGGGTGGGGCCGGTGGCGCCGAGAGCAATCGCGTCTTCGGCGGTCATCCTGGCCACGCCCTTGGTGCGCATCATCCAGATGGGATTCCCGGTCAACAGGTTCTCGTATTCGTCAATCTTCTCGGGAAAATAACCTGCGAAATCGCGCACTCGATCGAAGAATCCGAGCGGCGGTTCCAGCGCGATTCCGCCTACGCGGAAGTAGGAAGTCATCATGCGCTGTCCGCTGACCATTTCAAACATGCGCAGAACTTCTTCCCGCTCGCGGAAGCAATATAGGAAAACGGTCAGCGCGCCGATGTCCATGGCGTGCGTGCCCAGCCAGACCAGGTGCGAGTTGATGCGGGTCAGTTCGTTGAGCAAAACCCGCAACCACTGCGCTTTCGGAGGAATCTCCAACCCCAGCAGCTTTTCCACGGCCAGCACGTAGCAGAGGTTGTTGGTCAGGGGGCAAAGATAGTCAATGCGGTCGGTCAGGGGCACGACCTGCTGGTAGAACTTGGCTTCGCAGGTTTTCTCAATGCCGGTGTGCAGGAAGCCGATGTCTGGCATGAGGCGAACGACGTTTTCCCCGTCAATTTCCAGCAGAACGCGGAGCACGCCGTGCGTAGACGGATGCTGCGGGCCCATGTTCAGGATCATGGTGCGATCCTGGCCGGGTTCGAGCACGGGCGTAGACGTCAGGTGGGCCATCTTTGTCTCAACCTCAGCGGTAGCCCTCCACGGGATAGTCTTTGCGCAGAGGATGGCCTTCCCAGTCCTCGGGCATGAGGATACGGCGCAGGTAAGGGTGTCCGGTGAAACGGATGCCGAACAGATCGAAAACTTCGCGCTCGAAGAAGTTGGCGCCGGGCCAGACCGAGGTCAGCGACTCGACCGCCGGGCTGGCGCTGTCGAGGCGAACCTTCAGACGAACCCGCTCCTTCTTCGGGATCGAGAGTAGATGGTAGACAACCTCAAACCTGGGCTCGGCCGGGTACCAATCCACGCAGGTGAGGTCGGAAAGAAAGTCGAAGGGACACACAGCGTCGTTCTTCAGGAGGGCGCAGGCCTCGCGGATGCTGGCGCGATCGACGTAGATCGACATCTCCTCGCGATCGAACTTCACCCCTTGCACGGCCGCGGGGTTCCAATCCAGCAAACGGGCCACTGCCGGGTGATTCTTGAGCTGTTCCAGATCGGTGATGGCGGGGACCAGTGGCATTAGAGTTTCCCCTGGCGGATGGAGGTCTCACCCCAGTCCAAAACGCCCTTTTTCCAGACATAGAAGAACCCGACCAGAAAAATGCCGATGTACAACAGCATTTCCCACAGGCCGAACATACCCTCGCCGTTGGCTTTGAGGCGGCGCAGAATTACCGCCCAGGGGTAGATGAAGACCGCCTCTACGTCGAACAAAATGAACAGCATGGCCACCAGGTAGAACTTCACCGAGAAGCGCTCGCGGGAGTCGCCCACCGGGGTCATGCCGCACTCGTAAGGGGAGAGTTTAGCGGCGGTGGGCTTCCGTTGCCCGATCAGCCAGGAGAGAATGACCATCGCGGCCGCAATCCCGCCCGCCATAAGAATATGGATCAAAAACGGGAGGTAGCGAGCGAAGTAATTGTCTGGCATAGGACAAGCTATATATAATTCGCGCCAAGCGATGCTTAAACATTCTAGATTAGGGGCTTGCGCTTGACAGTGTCAAGCGAGCGGAGAGCATATTGTGCGATTTGGCAATTGAGTCATTGGGTGATTGAAAACCGTCGCTCCGGCCGAGGTTTTTCAATCACTCAATGACTCAATCGCCTAATCTCTCAATGAAGAAATCCCTATGATTTTTGGCTTCAATACCGACGTGAAGCACGGCGACACGATTTACCACGTGCAGAGCGAGGCGCGGGAGAACGAGCGCCTGCTGCAGACGCAAGTGTTCGTGCGCGGACGCTGCATCGGCAAGCGAGCCACTTCGTACGCCGGGAAGGCCGACGAAGCGCCGCCCGGCGACACGCAGAAAGAGCAGCGCCTGCGCGAGCAGCACCGTCTGGTGCTGGACGCCATCCGGGAAGGGAAGCTCGATTCCGTTCTGGATCGTCCCGAGCCGGAAGTTCTGGCCACGGTGAAAGAGTTGGATGTGCAATGGCTCAACGCCGGATCGGTTCATGCCGACCGCGCTCTGACTATGCAGCTGCGCGTTACCGAAGGTGGAGCGGCAGCTCCCGGCGCGCGCCTGGTCTTCCGCTTTGCCCGTCCCGGCGCAGCGCCTTTCTACACCCAGGCCGTGGCCGACTCCGGCGGCGCGGCAGAGATCAAGATTGAAGTCGAGGAAACGGTACTGCCCGACGCGTCCTTGCTGGTGCAGGCCAGTTTCGAGGGGCGGACGGCCACCAGGAAGTTCGTCCTGCGCCGCGCGGAGTAAGGGGTCAGGCGCTACAATCCTCCTTGCGGGTGCCTAGACACCTCGCGCCCGAATGAAAGTTCACACCGGGTGAAACTTCAGATCACATGAAGGTTCAAATCAATGGAGAAGAGCGGGACTTTGGCAGTACTCCCGTCCCGTTCACGCTCGCGGCGCTGGTGGAAATCCTCGGGATGAAGGCCGATCGAGTGGCGGTCGAACTGAATCGCGACATCGTGCCCCGCGATCACTGGACCGAGACCCAGCTGGCGGAAGGCGACCGCCTGGAGGTCGTCCATTTTGTCGGCGGCGGCTTGGTATAGCCTTGCCCCAGGAACTCTGTTAGTCACTCCTCCTCTCCGATTCTCTGCTTGATCCACAGGCACTCGTGCCTAAAATGTTTGAAACATTCGGCTTGAGGTTCGTTTCAGGCAGATTCGAGGGTCATGCAAGATCGCGTCACAGCGCAGGAAGTGAACGCGGTGCAGCAGGTACAGGCTGAGGTCGTCTCCAGAAAGGCGAATACTTCGGTAACGTCGCCGAATTCCAGGCGGCGTGCTAGAAAAGCTTCATAGACAGGGGTTTCGGAACTACCAGGGCACGGGGAGGGACACATGGTCGGCGAACTAGACATCCTCAATGAGTGGATTCCCGAGCAGATGCAGCCTGGTACCGTCTTTGTGCTGGAAAACGCGGGCGAAATCGGCGAAAAGGAAGATCCCTACTGGGCCGTGCTCTCCTGCCCGTCGTGCGGGATGCTGGGCCTGATCACGCGCAAGCAGATCAACGGGTTCCTGCCCGTCATCTGCGGCTCCGAGCACTGCTCGGCGCAGTTCTTCATTCGCGACAGCGAAGTGGTGGCCCGCAAACCGTTCTGACAGACCATGTGGCGCGGGCACTCTTGCCCGCGAAATGCCGGCACCACCAACTCTCAATTCTTCCTAAGTTCTTTCAATTCTACCGGGACTTGCTCGACAATCTCGATCCCGAATCCTTCCAATGCCGCGACTTTCTTGGGGCGATTGGTCAAAAGGCGGATGCGGCGCAGGTCGAGATCCGACAGAATCTGCGCGCCGATGCCGATTTCGCGCTGAATCTGTTTCTCGCTCTCGAAAAGCGACGGCAATTTCCGGCCACGTTGGAAGCTGAGCAGGGAGCGGTCGCCGACCTTTTCTACCGAAAATCCCTGGGAAGTCTGGTGCAGGTAGATCAGGGCGCCCCGGCCCTCCTCGGAGATGCGGCGGAGAGCGCCTTGCAGCGTGGCGTGGCACTCGCAGCCGGTCGCGCCGAAGACGTCGCCCATCAGGCAATGGGCATGCATGCGGACCAGAACCGGCGATTCGCTGTGCTCAATGTCGCCGCGAATCAGAGCGACGTGAGATTCTCCGCCATCCACTTCGCTTTCATAGGCGATCAGGCGGAATTCGCCGAAGCGCGTGTCCACCAAAGCCTCGCCCACGCGATGCACGTAGCGCTCGTGGGCCATGCGGTAGCGGATGAGTTCGGCTACGGTGAGCATCTTGAGGCTGTGCTCGCAGCAGAATTCGATCAGGTCGGGGACGCGAGCCATGCTGCCGTCGTCCTTCATGATTTCGCAGATGATTCCGGCGGGGACCATCCCGGCCAGGCGCGCCAGATCCACGGAAGCCTCAGTCTGCCCCGCACGCACCAGTACACCGCCCTTGCGCGCGCGCAGAGGGAATACGTGTCCGGGGCGCGCCAGATCGGCCGGCTTGGTGGCCGGATCGATGGCAACCTGAATCGTGCGGGCGCGGTCGTAAGCGGAGATGCCGGTGGTCACGCCGGAGCGTGCGTCGATGGCCTCGCAGAAAGCGGTGCCGTACTGCGAAGTGTTCTCCGCCGTCATGGGCCCGATGCGCAGATGATCGAGCCGCTCTTCGGTCAGGGCAAGGCAAACCAGCCCGCGGCCGTGTTTGGCCATGAAGTTGATGGCTTCGGGGGTGACTTTCTCGGCGGCGAGGGTGAGGTCGCCTTCATTCTCGCGGTCTTCATCGTCCACGACCACGATCATGCGCCCGGCGCGGATTTCCTCGATTGCGTCGGGGACGTCGGTGAATGGCGGCTGGGGAGACATGGCTACTCAAGATTGTAGCAATAGCACGAATCACCCAGCCAGTTCCCGCTCGGCCCCGCGAAACAGCGCCCGCAGGGCGCGGATGACCCAGCGCATCAGGAGCACGATGATCACAACGAAGATTGTGGCTAGCGTTCCCGCCACATAGGGATGCCGCGTGGCCAGCCAGGTCAGGCCGATGGCGAGTGCGTCCTCGCCCAGACTGAGAGTGATGTTCGAGAGCGGTTCGGGCGACGGCGTTACCGCGGCCCGTGCGGCGGTCTTCCCGCCATGCGCGGCGAGGGCCACGGCCGCGCCGAGGAGCGTGGCCAGCAATTGCATTCCGGGAGAAAGTTGGCGTGTCGCTTGGAACGCCAGAAGCCCAGCCACGGGAACCCGCACGAAGGTGTGCAGGGCGTTCCAGATCAGGTCGAATGCAGGAATCTTGTCGGCGAAGAACTCGACCGCGAACAGGGCGACGCTGGCGGCAATGACGGGCCAACTCTCAAGCAGTTGCAGTCCGGGCGGCAGAGGCAGGTGTCCAAAACGCGCCAGCAGTCCCAGGACGGCCACGGTGGCGTAAAGATTCAGGCCGGCGGCGAAGCCAATCGCAGCCAGCAGGGCGAACAGCTCACCGGGCGGAATTTGCAAGACGTTCAGCATCGGGTCTGAGGTCTTGGGTTTTAGGTCTTAGGACATCGTTTCCAAGTCTTAACATAATTGCTGGTTCTATTCTCGTATGCAGCTCGAATTTGTTGCTGCAAGACCTAACGCCTAAGACCTAAACACCGAAGACCCGAGGATATAACACCTGAATCGCAACCACCGGCAGCTGCCGAGCTTTGCCCGGCCGGACAGCCGGGTGTCCCCACATGACTCCAAATAGAAAGGGCCGCTCGCCCAAGATACAGGAGCGGCCCTCAAACCATTGTCACATCTGCACGTTACAGCGTGGACTCGATCTCAAAACCCCAGGCTTCCAGAAGAGGCTCGGGGATGTACTTCGAATTCTTGTTGCGGCGCGCCCATTCCCGCAAACGAGTGGATCTCAAGTACTGGTCTGGAGAGAGCTTGTATTCGCGCACAACCTGCTCGAATTCGGTGATGGTAGGGGTGATGGGCCCGATCGGTTCGGGCTTGCCCCAGTTCGGATTTCCGCGTCGCTTGGCCATGTAGAAATGCCTTTCCAATCAGAAGATGAACTGAAACAACGATCCCGCAATGGCGCTAACTATATGATTCTCCACATGGTCTTCGGGATGCAGTGAAGAGATCAACCGGTGCTGGGGACAAACCTGTACGTGCTGGTTTCATCCACAGTGACACCAAAGCTAATAGGAGACTCAGTATCTTACTGTCAATTTTGTCTGAAAGTCAACGGTAATTTTACCTACAAAACCTGAGCGAATCCTCCTAACTCACTGTAAACAAGCCGCTTGTTCGATTGTGATCGGCCCCAGGTGATGCCTTTTCGTACCTCCAGTTCAGGAACGTCTGCCGACCTGCATTCTTGCGGGCGGTTTGGGCTGGGAAGGAGGCGATTACGGCCGTAACGCCTTCCGGCGGGACACCGTTGATCCCTATCGGCTAATGGACATAAAGTGCAAAGAGGAGTCTTGGCGTGCGGTACTGCGGCTTGCCTCGAACGAGCAGCGGGAAAGACAAGTGCCAGAGGGCAGAGGGTGGGGGAGAGTTCTGGAAATGGGCCCAGCCATGAGCTTGAATGCATTGGTTTTGTGTTCCGACGAAAAGATTGTAAGAGTCCTGCGCCGCACGCTGGGCGACCTGGATATCGGAGTCGAGTTGTGCAGCGACGCTGACGCCGCCCTGCGCCAACTGACGCGGCGGCGGTTTGAGGCGATCATCGTGGACTGCGGGGGCGAAGGGGCGCCCGATGTGCTGCACAGCGCGCGCAGCGCCCCCTGCAACCGGCAAGCAGTTGCGGTCGCCATCGTCGAGCCCATCCTCGGCCTGAAGGAAGTGTTTGAGCTCGGAGCTCACTTTGTGCTGTACAAGCCGGTATCGAGCGAGCGGGCTAAATCCAGTTTCCGGGCGGCACGAGCCTTGATGAAGAGCGAGCGTCGCCGCAATGCACGCGTAGCGGTGCAAATTCCCGTGGTCCTGCGGAACCTGGACGGCGGCCCCAACATGAAGGTGACAACGACGGATCTGAGCGAGGGAGGCATGGCTGTCGGGCTCTCGAACCGCCGCCATCCTGCCGGACGCTGGCAGATTGCGTTCAGTTTGCCCGGGATCGAGACTCCTCTGGAACTGCCCGCCGAATTTGCCTGGGAGGGAAACAGCGCGCAAGCAGGGTTGCGCTTCCTGCAGGTCCCGCCGAAGGCAACCCTGCAACTGCGGGAATGGCTCAAACGGAACTCTCCCGACGCCGAGCAGGACGATCCACCCATCCGTTGTCAGCTCACAGACTTGAGCCTCGGCGGATGCTACCTGGAGATCGCATCGCCGTTTCCCGTCTCGAGCCGCGTGATGCTGTGCATGCGCGCCGCCGGTGTGGAGATTCGGGCTCAGGGCGTGGTACGGGTCATGCATGCGGACAAAGGCATGGGAGTGGAGTTCGCGCAGGCGACACCGGAGCATCGCGCGGCCGTGGAGAGATTTCTGGCGGTGCTTTCAGAAAACCGCACCGTGCTGCCCGAGTTGCTGGTCGAACCTGAGGGCCTGGAATCCGAACGTCGCGCTATCCGGGCACGTTCCGCCGAGACGGACGATCCTCTCCTGCAGTTGTTTTACGGAGAACCGCTCACGGCAGACGCGTTCCATGAAGCGCTGCGCAAACAGCGCGCTACTCCGCCTGCCATCGCGGGCAGCGCGGCGGCTGGAGCCTCCGCGTAGGCACTACACAACCGAAGTGCCAGAGCATTTTCACAATTAGCGTAGCCCATTACGAACTGTCATCTCGAGCGCAGCGAGGGATCTCGTGGGTTCGCCCGCGGCGGCGATACTGGTGGTGCAAGCTAGAACCTGGATCCCTCGCTCGGCTCGGATGACCAGCTTCTTTAAATCCACGTTACGGCTGAGAACGGTCGAATCGCTGAAACTCACACGCGCAAAACAAGTAGACCATCAGAGCCCGAGACTCAAAGCCAGAGCAACGGCGCCAGGCCCAGCACGGCGAGACCTGCCAGGAAACTGAGGCCTTGGATTCCCGTCTTCCGATCCGCCAGGCTATAGGCGTAGATGCCCTTGACCAGGTTATTGCTGGCGGCAGCGATGACCACCGCCGCGGCAGCGAGCCGAAGCGGCGTGAGCGTGCCAGCAGCCTGTGTCATCCCCATGATGAAAGGATCTACATCGGTGACGCCCATGATTGCGGCGAGCGCGTTCACTCCAGCCCGTCCCAGGTATGTAACCGCCAGCTGCGTAGCTACGAGCATAACCAGGAACAGAACAGCGAAAAGAAATGCTGCCTTCAGTTCGAGAGGATTCTTGGGCTCATACTCGCGCTTGACGTCCGACCCTTGCGGATCGGGCCTGCTGGACCAGAACCAACCAGTGGCGATGGCAAGAGCCGCGAGCACGAGGAACGGCGGCGCCAAAAGGACAGCCAGGTTGCGGTTAAAAAGAGCGACGAGCCCGGCCAGCCGGATATACATCATGCCCGACGCGATCAGAATGCCTCCCGAAAAAAGGTGTGGATGTTCCTCGTGAGCCGCTCTGCGCGATATCACCACCGTCGTCAGCGTCGAGGAGTATGCGCCGCCCAGGAATGCGGCCAGCACCACCCCTCCGCGCTGCTTCGTCAGCTTTTGCAAGACGTAGCTGCCATACGAAATCGCGCTCACGGCGACCACAACCAGCCAGGTCTTAAAAGGGTTAACGTGAAAGCGCCCGAATTCCTGCCGGGGCAGAATGGGCAGAATGACGCCGCTGAGCAATAGAAACTTGGCGAAAGTGAGAATCTCTTCGGGTGGGATACGGGTGGCGAGCCCTTCCAGGACCGCCTTGAGTTCCAGCAGCAACAGATTGGCAACGCTCAGGGCAGTAGCGATCCAAAAATGATCGTAGTAGACGAGTGCGCCTACCAGAAACGTTGCCAGGCCCGACATCTCCGAAGTAACGCCTGCAATTTCGGCCGAGCAGAGCTTGCGCCAATAGGACAACAAAAGGAAACTGCCGACCACCAGAAAGGCGAGAATCAACGGAAGCAGTTGCGCGCCGGACAGGAGAGCAACTGAGTAACCGATCAGCCCAATCAGCGGGAAGGTGCGTACTCCCCCGAAAGCGTAATGTCCCGCTGACGCCTTGTGTTCCTCACGCTCCAGCCCGATCAGGAAGGACAAGAACAAGACGAGAAGAATCTTTACGGCTTCTGGCGGTAACCACTGGTATGCTTCCAACAAGTGATCCTCCGATTAAACAGACGCATTTTGTCATAACGGCGTCACAGCTGCAAAAGATTGCAATTCTCTGGAGCGCCTCCTTTCCCAAGGGCGACGGCCCTTCCGGATTGGTGCTAAGCTTGTGCTGCACAAATTCTGGACGGAGAACCATTTCCATGCGGAAGCAAAGAGGTTTCTCGCTCATTGAGTTGTTGATCGTTGTCGCCATTATTCTGATCATTGCAGCCATCGCCATCCCCAACCTGTTGCGTGCTCGCATGGCTGCCAATGAGTCTTCCGCAGTGGCTTCCATCCGGACCATCAATACGGCCGAGATTACCTACAACTCCGCTTACCCAACGGTCGGTTACGCCGCCACGCTGGCGGCGCTCGGGGGCGTCGCGCCCTGCACGCCTACTTCGACCGCAGCCTGCTTAATTGACAGTGTTCTGGCAGGCGGCGTCAAGAGCGGTTACAACTTCGCAGCCATCGGGGCGGGGGGGCCTCCGGCCACGACCTACTACGCGACCGGAGTGCCGGTGACGCTCAACCAGACCGGGACCCGCAGCTTCTGCTCCTTCGAAGATGCGGTGATCCGGGTGCAGCCGACGGGGGCTGCCATCGCCAGCGAAGCGGCTTGCCAGGCTCTGCTGCCACTGAACCAATAGCTTCGACCTAGCCAAGCGCCGACAGTGACCTTCCCGATTGACAACGCGGGGCGGAGCTCTGTCCGTGCCCCTCATGCGTTCTGGCCTTCTCGCAAACCACATTCCTGATCTCAAAAGTAGCGCTGGTCTCGGTCGTTTCTGCGCGTGCTCGGCAAGGCAGCGTGCGCCAAGTCACAGGAACGTGTGACTTCGATCATCGTGTGGGGACGAAATACTAGGTATCGAAGTACAGGGCCTGTTTTGTGCGCAGAATCACAAAGCGCGCCTGCCGCGGGGAACGAACTTGTTCAAGGACATAGAACATCTCATCCGGCTCGCTGTGGTCATCCTGGTGCTGCTGGCCATATTCGTGGTTCTGCGTGTTGCCGTCGTCCCACCCAGCTTTGGAGAGTACGGCCACTACCGCGGCGCTGCGATCACGGAAGCCGCTGCCCGGCCGGTGGCCTTCGCCGGCCACGATTTCTGCGAGGCCTGCCACACCGATGTCGTCGAACAGAAAAAGCAGGGCAAACACATAGTGGTCGCATGTGAGGCCTGTCATGGAGCCCTGGCCAAGCATGCCGACGATCCCGCATCCGTGACCCCTGCGAAGCTGGACACGGCGGTCGTCTGTGCCCGCTGTCACGAAGCCAACAGCGCCAAGCCGAAGGGCTTTCCGCAAGTCGTGACCGCGGATCACTCAGGCGGGATCGCCTGCGACACCTGCCATCAGCCGCACCGCCCGAAGATCGAGACCCCTTCGAGTGAGACAAAGAAGACTGAGACCAAAACCAGGACGGAGGGCAAGAACTAATGGAGATCTCCCGCCGTCGTTTGCTGGTGTTGTTGCCCGCTGCCGCGGTCGCATGGAAGTACGTACTGGCAGGCACGCCTGAGGCTTCGCCCAACTACAAGCTCACCGAGCATTGGTGGGGCATGCTGATTGACATTCCCAAGTGCATCGGCTGCGGCAGCTGTGTACGGGCGTGCGCGGAAGAAAATGACGTTCCTGACGGCTATTTCCGCACTTGGATTGAGCGCTACCACGTCGCCGACTGGAAGATTGAACGTCCGGAAGTGGAGTCCCCGAACGGCGGAAAGCAGGGTTTCCCGCCCAACGAAATCGGCGGCAAGAATTTCTTCGTTCCCAAGCTGTGTAACCACTGCGCCGACTCTCCCTGCACGCAGGTTTGCCCGGTGGGCGCGACTTTCGTGACGCCAGACGGAGTGGTGCTGGTGGATAAGACTTATTGTCTGGGTTGCCGTTATTGCATCCAGGCGTGCCCTTACGGCTGCCGTTTCATCAATCCCAAGTCCAAAACGGCCGAGAAGTGCTCGCTCTGCTATCACCGCATCAGGAAGGGTCTCACCACGGCGTGCTGCGAGGTCTGTCCCACGGGTGCGCGGCAACTCGCTGACTTGAAGAATCCCAAAGACCCGATCCATGAGTTCTTGCGGACGCATAACGTGCAGGTTTTGAAACCGCATATGGCCACGGGAGCGAAGGTTTTCTACAACGGCATGGATGGGTCCGTGAGATAGGTTCCGGGCGCTGAGTTTCGCGAGATCAGAAGGAGGCTCGTGCAAATCCCCGTCGAAGGCTTCATGTATCCGAACGAAGTGGAGCTGCAGTGGAGCGTGCTCATCGTTCTCTATCCCTTCATCACGGGACTGGTGGCTGGAGCGTTCATTCTGGCATCCCTGGAGCGGGTCTTCCGGGTCGAAGCAGTGAAGCCGACGTACCGCCTGGCCCTGCTTACGGCATTGTCCTTCCTGCTGGTCGCACCGCTGCCCCTGCAGTTGCACCTGGGCCATCCTGAGCGCTCGCTCGAAATGTATTTGACGCCGCACCGTTCCTCCGCCATGGCCATGTTCGGCTTCGTCTATCTCTGGTATCTGATGGCGGTGCTGCTGCTGGAAATCTGGCTCGACTACCGGCGAGACATCGTAGTGAAATCGCAAACCTCGACGGGAGCAGCACGCCTGGTGTACCGCGTGCTCACGCTGGGCTCCAGCAACCTCAGCGAACGCTCGCTGCACATCGACGAAAGACTTGGATATTTCATAACCCTGATCGGAATTCCTTCCGCGTTTTTGCTGCATGGATACGTGGGCTTCATTTTTGGATCGGTGAAAGCCAATCCCTGGTGGTCGTCGCCGCTGATGCCGATTGTCTTCGTGTTCTCCGCCATGGTTTCGGGCATTGCGGCGGTGATGCTGCTCTATATGCTCTCCACACGGCTGCGCGGGCGCGAAATCGACATACGCTGCGTGGATAAGATCGCGCAGTACCTGCTGTACACGTTCATTATCGATTTCAGCCTGGAGATGCTTGACCTGCTGCAGCGCATCTACGAAGCCGACGAATCGTTCCGCAGCCTGGATTTCATGGTGCACACCCGGTTGTGGAAGTCGCAGGTCATTGTTCAAATTCTTCTCGGCACCGTAACCCCCATCGCTCTGCTCGGTCTGACCCAGATATGGAAGCTCAGCGACACAGTCCGCAAACGGATCTACGCCCTGGCCGGATGTCTGACCGTGATCGGCATCTTCGCTATGCGCTGGAACGTCGTCATCGGCGGGCAACTTTTCTCCAAGAGTTTCCTCGGATACACGAGTTACAAGATGGACTTTGCCACGCGGGAAGGACTGCTGATTGCGATCGCGCTGATGATTCTTCCCTTTGGCATTCTGTGGGGGTTGGTGAAACTCCTGCCACCGTGGCCGGACACGGGACCGCTTCCCGCCACCGGTGCGGTTCCGGCGCACGGAACCAGCTAGGCCCCGTAGCCGCGGGGCAGATGCGGAGGAGCGAATGGCGCAGGCCGAAGACGGCATCGCATCGGCGGTGGAGCAACTCAGCGAACGCGTGCGGGAACTGGAACGCCGCGTTTCCGCGTTGGAGCGCCAACCGGAAAAGCCAGGTGCGACCGAGCCTCAGTTGGCGAACATTCCGCTGGAGAGGCCGCGGCCTCCGGCAACGTGGCGAGGATTTCCTCCGGCCGAGATGCCCGGCGGAGCTGTCCCGGTCCTGGGCAAGGCAGTCCTCGGAATCGCCGGAGCCTACCTGCTGCGCGCCATCGCAGAATCGGGCACCATCCCGAAATTGCCGGTGTCGTTGGTCGCTATTGTGTACGCTGCCTTGTGGATGGTCTGGGCGGCGAAAAAGCACGCCACCAGCCGCTTTGCCAGCTTTACTTACGGGATTACATCTGCGCTGATTCTCTCGCCGCTGTTGTGGGAATCCACGGTGCGCTTTCAGGTTCTGTCACCCCCCTGCGCTGCAGTGGTGCTGGTCGCTTTTCTGGTGCTTTCGTTGGCACTGGCATGGCAGCACGACCTGCAGGGGATTCCGTGGGTGGCGATGCTAGCGAGCGTAGGCACAGCCCTGGCGCTGATCATCGGGACGCGTGAACTTGTGCCACTAACGGCCGCTTTGCTGGCCGTGGCCCTCGCCGCGGAAGTCGCGGCCTGTCTGGGACACCGGTTCAGCCTGCGAGCCGTGCCCGCTCTGGCCGCCGATTTCGCGGTTTGGCTGCTCGTGTATGTGTTGACCACATCCGGGGGCGTGCCGGAAGGGTACCATCCCGTCTCTGCGGTGACGATCACGGCATTGTGCCTGGCGCTGGCCGCGATCTACGGCGGCAGCATCGGAGTTCGTAGCTTTGGCCTGCGCCAGCCGATCACGTTCTTTGAAATCGGGCAGGGAGTGCTGGCGTTCGTGCTTGCGGCTTACGGCGTGATGCGCGCCACTCAAGGCTCGGCTGCAGCGGCGCTCGGTGTCTTGTTCCTGCTGCTGGCGGCGGCGTGCTACTGGGGAGCTTTGTCACGATTCACGGAGGAGGCGTACACGCGCAATCGCCGCGTGAGCGCCAACTGGGCAGCAGCGCTTCTGCTGGTGGGCGGCTTCCTGCTCTTTCCCGCGAACTTCCAGGTGCCGATCTTATGCTTGTTGGCGGCAGCAGCGGCTTTTGTGTACACGCGTACGCGCAAGCTCAGCTTGGGCCTGCATGCTTCTTTCTATTTGGTTGCCGCGGCTGCCGTCTCCGCTCTGCCGGCTTATGCCGCGAGCGCGTTAGCCGGAAATGTTCCGGGAGCAGCGGATTGGACCGTCTGGATCGTAGTGATTTCCGCTGTGGTGTGCTACGCCGCCGGATCACGCGGAGGGGAAGATCAAGGCAAACGCCGGCTGCTGTGGGTGGCACCGGCGGCGGTGGTGGGGTTTGCTGGCGCGGCGCTGGCCGTGGCCGCAATCGTGGGGCTTTTTGCCGGACGGATGGAACTGGGCGCGTCGCGCCTTTCGGTGGTCCGCACCATCGTGAACTGCGTCCTGGCGCTGGTTCTCGGCCTTCTTGGCTCACGCTGGGAGCGCGTCGAACTGGGCTGGGTAGCCTATGCCGCGGTCGCCTTCGGCACTCTCAAGCTTTTATTCGAAGACTTGCGCTTCGGCAACGCCGCGTCGCTGGTGGTTTCGCTTCTGTTCTATGGATTGATTCTGATCCTGCTTCCCCGGTGGACGCGCCGCGGGAGGACCGAATCCTGATTCATGGGATCTGCCACACCGTGTCGAGTAGCGTGCCATCCACCCATTTGACGACGGCAACCGGGCGCTCGCTGCGCTTCGGTCGCTGAGGCCTGCCGCCGCAGATGCGCTCGACTTCCTTCTTGATGTCCTGCAGCGGGCGAATCGGTAGCTTCGAGCCTTTGACGGCATCGAGCAGATCCTGCCGCTGCGGATTGATGGCTATGCCACGCTCGGTCACCACTACGTCAATCAATTCGCCCGGTCCACATAGCGTGGTCACTTCGTCCACAATCACGGGAATCCGGTCGCGGAACGAGGGCACGGCCAGGATGGTGCACCCGGCAGCCAGACAGTTCTGCCAACCGCCAATGCCGTGGAGAAGCCGGCCATCGGAGTGCGTGACCACGTTGGCGTTGAAGTTGGTGTCCACCTCAGTGGCGCCGAGCACAACGGCATCCACCAGAGACGCGAAATTCCCCTTGCCGTGATAGTTGTAGGACGTGAACGGGGAAGTCGCCACGTGGCGCGGGTTGTTGGCCATGGAGCGCACGCCGTCGAGATCGAAGGTCTGTCCGTCGAGGATGTAGTCGGTCAGTCCTTCTTCCAGCAATTCGACCAGATACTTAGTCGAGCCGCCACGCACGAAGCGCGCTTTGACGCCGGCTTGCTTCATCATCTGCTTGAGGTAGCTGACGAAGGCCAGAGCAATTCCACCCGCCCCAGCCTGGAAGGAGAATCCATTGCGCATGATGCCGGCATCGCGGAGGAAGCGCGCCACGAACTCGGCGATGCGCAGGCGATCGGGCGAGCGCGTGATCTGCGTCGTGCCGGAAACGATTTTGGCCGGATCGCCGATGGAGTCCACCTCGACGACGTAATCCACGTTGTTGCCCTGGATCTGCCACGGAATGCAGGGGAAGGGAACCAGATTGTCGGTGACGGCGATGACGTAATCCGCATAGGTCGAATCCGCCAGTGCAAAGCCCAGAGAGCCGCAGGCGGATTTCCCGTGCGAGCCATCGCAGTTCCCGAAAGGATCGGCGGTGGGCGCGGCGATCACAGCGATATCAATGTGGACTTCGCCATCCTGAATGGCCTGCCAGCGGCCGCCGTGCGAACGCAGCACGCCCATGCCGCGCATCTTGCCCTGGGTGCAGTAATCGCCCAGCGGGCCGTTCATGCTGCCTTCGATGTGGTCGATGACGCCGGATTCCATCAACTTAATTGCGCCTTCCTGCGAGGGGAAAGACGCGCTGGGAAACCACATCAGATCTTTGACGCCGATTCTGGCTGCGGCTTCGAGCGCCATCAGGGCGACGCGGTCGCCATCGCGCAGGTGATGATGCGAGGAAATGACCATGCCATCGCGCAGGCCGCATTTGCGGAAAGCGGTTTCGAGATCGGCCACGCGCTTGTCGCCGTTTGCGGGATAGTCGGCCGCCGTACGGATGGGAGGCGAGGCCTTGCGGCCGTGCGGCTGGCATTTTCCCACGCCCATGTAAGGGCTCTGACCACGGTGGTTCACCGTTTCCGGGACCATGCGTCCCGCGGCATTGGTAACAAGTTCTGTTTTGTCGAGAATAGCCATCACGCCCTCAATTGCAGCGGCAGACCCGGTTTGGTCACGCGCTTTTCAATCAACAATCAACAATCATCAATCAACAATGCCCATCGCTTTGGCCCGCGCCATCAGCTTCAGGGCTCGTTGTACGACGGGTGGATCGATCATTTTCGATCCCAGGCTCACAACGCCCAAACCTTTCTCCTGCGCTTCGTTGTAAGCGGCAACGATCTTGGTTGCGCGCTCGATTTCTGCCGAGGTGGGCGCGAACGCCTCGTGAATCACGGCAATCTGCAGCGGATGAAGGCAACCCATCCCTTCAAAACCGATGGCGCGAGAATTGAGACCCCAGGCGCGCAGGCCGTCCATGTCGGCCACGTCGCCGAATACCGAATCGATGGCCTGCACCCCGGCCGCGTGCGCCGCGTTGACCACCCGCTGCCGCGCGAACAAAGATTCCGCGCCGGTCGAAGTTTTCACCACGCCGAGGTCAGCCGTGTAATCTTCCAGCCCAATGGTGAGGGCGACAATCTTCTCGCTGGCTGTGGCAATGGCAAATGCGTTCTCGATCCCAAGTGCGGACTCCAGAATCGGCATCAGCCAAATCGGCCGCGTAATGCCGTAGTCACCTTTAATCGCCGCAATGCGCTGGCTCGCCTCGAGGACTTGACCGGCGTTCTCGACCTTGGGAATCAGGATCAAGTCAGGTGATTCGGGGACGATCTCGTCGAGGTCCTCCAGTCCGAGCGGAAGCTGGTTGATGCGCACCATGCGCTCGCACTGGAGAAAATCAACTGCCCGCAGCGCGTTGCGGACAAGCAACCGGGCAGTGTCCTTTTCGCTGGTGTGGACCGAGTCTTCCAAGTCGAGAATGATGGCATCCGCTCCGTGCAGGGCGGCGTTGATGAAATATTTCGGTTCGCTGCCCGGAACGTAGAGCCGCGAGCGCCGCATGCGATCACGAGCCGAAGGTTCGGGCAGCGCAATCCGGTCGGGAAGCACGCGCGTGCCCTCGCCCAGCCCGGCGCGCCGAACCGCGGCTTCGACGCGCGCGGCAATCACGAAAGGCAGCGCGCCTTCATCGTGGATTTGAACCTGCGCGTGCCGCACGCCAAGCGCCTCCAGCACTTCTTCGGCCTGGCGGCGGATGGCGTCGCCATAGTAAGGCTTGACGCGCGACTCGAGTTCAATCTCAATGCCGCCGCGTGAGCGCGGTTCGATCCGCACATGGAGGTCGGAGCGAATGTCCGCGCCCCAGTGGCCGGCTTCGCCGGTGCGAGTTTCCATGGCAACTGTCATGAGAAAACCCCCGTGTTACTTGCCTTTGCCGGCGGGCGCAAGTTCCGCGTCGAGCCGTGGGGCCCCGCCCGAGTTTGATTGCTTCGCCAGCTGGGCCAGAACTGCGTCTGTCATTTCGACCGTGCTGGCGGCACCCTGGCTGATGGCCTTGCCGCCGCCCGGAATGCGCATCATATCGTAGGTGCGCACCTTGCCCTCTTTCACGACCGCCGCGATCGCGGCGCGAATACGCCGGGCCTTCTCCACCTCGCCGATGTGCTCGAGCATCATCACCGCCGAAAGGAACATCGCGATCGGGTTCACGATGGGCGGTTTGAGTTCGGCATACTTGGGCGCCGAGCCGTGCGTGGGTTCGAAGACGGCGACCTCATCACCGATGTTGCCCGAAGCGGCGAAGCCCAGGCCGCCGATCAGCCCGGCGAAGGCGTCGGAGATCACGTCCCCGAACAGGTTCGAGGCCACCAGCACACCGTAATCTTCGGGATTCTTGGTCAGCCACATGGTTTGGGCATCAATGTTGGTGGACCAGAGCGCAATGCCCGGATATTCCCTGGACACAGCTTTGGCTTCTTCTTCCATCATCCCCGAAGTCTCGCGCAAAACGTTGGGCTTCTCGCAAATGGTGACCGACTTGTAGCCGTACTTCTTCGCCCGTTCGAACGCGGCTTTCGAGATCTTGCGGGCGGCGTTGCGCGTAATGACGCGGACAGAGATGGCCAGGTCGGGTCCGGGAACCGCGGCAAACGGCTTGAATTTCGAGTGCAAGGCCAGAGCGGCTCGCACCTGCTCCGGCGGATTGGTCCACTCCACTCCGGCGTAGAGGCCCTCGGTATTCTGCCGGAACACGACGACATTGACGACCGGCTCTTCGAAACCGCCGTCGGCCCGCTTACGAATAAAGTTCAGGGGATTGCCCGGGAACGAAATGCATGGCCGCACGCAGGTGTCGAGATGGAAGCGCTGCCGCATGGTGACAATGGGGCTGAAATACGAATGGCCTTTGCCCTTAAGTTCCGCCTTCAGTTCGGCTTCGGCTTCTTTCTTAGGCTTGGACGTGATGGCGCCAAACAGTCCCAGCTTGTGCCTGGCCAGCAAGTCAATCGTGCGCTGCGGAAGCGCGTTTCCCTCGCGACACCAGCACTCCCAGCCGATGTCAGCATGGACGTACTCGGCATCGAAGCCCACCGCTTGGAGAAGCCGCAAGGCTTCAGGAAGAACCTGATTGCCGATGCCGTCTCCGGGCATGGTGACTACAGTGTGTTTGACCATGATTTAGTCTCCTGAAGCGTCGAGGCTGGAACAGCGCCCCGCCCAAAAACCGATTCTCGAAACGAGCTCTAACTGAGTCCCAACTTCTTTGCGACTACATTCTCCGCCCCGCCGGCAATTACCAGAGACTGCGGTACCGTGCCCAGTGGTGGGAAGGCAAAGCTCTCCTGGCGCCAGGTGAGGGTGCCGGAGGTGAAAGCGATATCCACTTCCTCACCGGGAATGATCGTCTTTTCCTTCGCCCCGATCTCGCCCGCGAACTGCTCTCGCAGCCGTTTAACCAATGCCGGAACCTCGATGCACAAAAAGCCATTGTTATAGGCGTTGCGCAAGTATGTCTGCGAGAAGCTGGCCGCAATCACCAGCGGGATGCCTTTGGCTTTCAGGCAAGTGACTGCCTGTTCGCGGCTTGATCCTGTGCCGAAATTGAATCCGCCGACAATCACGTCGCCCGCACGCGTGCGCGTCGCGAACTGCGGGTCGTAATTTTCCATGACCACTTTGGCCATCATCTCCGGCGTCATGTCGTCGCGATAGGTGTAATCCTTGCCGTAGATCGCGTCGGTATTCACGTTGTCCTGTGGCATGAACACCAGGCGTCCCCGCACCCGTTCCGGGAAGCCGGGTAGAATCTCGACCCGCTCGGCGGCGTATCCATCGGATGCGAACTCCCGATACTCGCGAACCGGCGTGCGATCGGCAAAGCGGTTGGGACCTGTAATGTAGCCCGCAACCGCCGATGCCGCGACCACCTCGGGACTCGCCAGGTAGCATTGCGCGTCGCGCGATCCCATGCGGCCTTTGAAGTTACGGTTGGTGGCCGAGATGCCAACCTCGCCTTTTTCCAGCAACCCGATGCCGAGGCCGATGCAAGGTCCGCAACCGGGTGGGAGCGGAATCGCTCCCGCTTCGAGCAGGGCCTGCCAATCTCCGCGCTTCTCCGCCTCCTGCTGCACCCATGCGCTGGCCGCTCCCAGGTAGAACTTCACGCCGGGCGCGACTTTGCGGCCGCGCAGAACTCGCGCCGCCGCTTCGAGATCAGCCGCGCGTGAATTCACGCAGGAAAGTAGATAGGCTTTTTGGATAGCGACTTTCTTCTTTTCGATTTCGGCGACGGACTGCATCACCTGGACCGTGTCCGGCCCGGAAACATGTGGGGTGACCTGGCTGAGATCAAGAACAATGCGGGCGGCGTATGGCGCATCGGGATCGGGAAGCGGCGGAGTCGCGGCCCATTGGGCAATCTGGCCTTCGGTGAAGCGTTCAACTCCCGACGCTTTCAGCCGCTGGTGCACGCCGCGCAGGTATTCGAGAGTGACCGCATCCACGGGGAACCAACCGACGAGCGGCCCCCACTCCGTGCTCATGTTGGAGATGGAGAAGCGGGCGTCCATGGGCAGACTGGCCACGCCCGGCCCGGAGAATTCCACCGCCGCGTTCAGCGCTTCGTCGTGGTTGTAGAGGCCGCAGAGAGCAATGATCACATCCTTGCCGGCGACCCCTTCCGGCAGCTTGCCTTCCAGCACGACTTGAATAGTCCGCGGAATCTGCCACCAGAATTCCCCGGTGGCCCAGACCGCAGCTGCGTCGGTGCGGACGATGGGCGTGCCCACCGCGCCCAGCGCGCCGTACATGTTGGAGTGGGAATCGGAGGCGACCACAAACGAACCCGGCACAACGTATCCGCGCTCGACCATGATCTGGTGGCCGATGCCCGAGCCGGCAGGATAGAAATCAACTCCCTGCTCCTTGGCGAAGGCTTCGATGGAGCGATATTTCTTCAGGTTGGCTTCGTCCAGATTCTGGATGTCGTGATCCAGGGCGAAAACGAGTTGCCGGGCGTCGCGCACTTTTTTTGCGCCGATCGCTTTGAACTTGCTCATTACGGCCGACGTGTTGTCGTGTGTCATCACATGAAACGGCCGGATGGAAAGAAAGTCGCCGGCGCGCAGCGGGCGCTTAGGGCCCTCAGCGAGATGGAATTGAGCGATCTTTTCGACAATGGTCTGCGGCATGCCGGACTCCAGTTGCTCGCGCGCGCAGGTTGCGCTGGCCAAGCGAGGCGCTAGGCGAGCATACTACGGTTTTTCTTCTGGCCTTTCCCGCGCCGCCTGGTTCCGCCTTTGGCCTTGCCGGCCCTCGGCTTGCGGACATTAGATTCCATCAGGGCCATCAGTTCGCTTACCGAACCGACGCGCTCCAAATTCCAGACCGCTTCCTTTACCCGTTTCTGCGCGCTCTTGGAGAGTACTCCTTCGGCCAGCGCGGCGAATTTCTCTTCCACCTCTTGGTCGGTCAGAGGATTGCGCGGATCACCCTTAGGATAGTCAAGTTGTTTGCTGAAGCAACGTCCATCTGTCGTGTTGATGTGCACAATTACCCTCTGTAATGCTGGAAATACCTTCTCGATCTCCGGGTCCGCGACCACCTCGACCTTCTTGAGTTGCTCCCGAATCTTCGCATCCATGATCTTCTCCATCGTGAACTGCACCGGAGTGACCTGGCGGTCCACCAGTGCGGCCGCGATGACGTAAGGCAGGGAATGATCGGCGGTCTCTTTGGTGTGCGGATCGTACTTGCTGGGATCGGAGAGAATGTCGGCCGCTCGCGCCAGGGAGCGGATCTGAATCTTCTCCACTCGCTCGGGCTGCAAGTCGTTGGTCTTGACCAGATCGAGCACGGCGGAGATGGGAGTGTGGGTCAAGGCTTCGGTGGGAAAGGCCTTCATGCCGCATTGCGTGATGCGCCACGACTCGCCCAGACCATCGGTCAGAAGATTGAGCTTCCACTCCGGCCCGAAGACGCGGGTGAGGCCTTCTTTTCCATCCAACACGTGCTCTGGCCCCGAATAGCCATTTTCCGCCAGTAGTGCGGCGAACACGCCGCTCTGCGTGGCCAGGGGATCCACCGTGTTCTTCATCATGGTCAGCTTGCCGGCCGTGACCGCGCCGAGCGTGCAATGGCGGCTGGCCGAGATGCCGATGGCGTGCTGAATCTGCTCCCAGGGCAGGTGCAGAGCGCGCCCGGCGACGATGGCCGATACAAATGCGGTCAGCGTCGCATGATGCCAGCCGCGCTCGCGGATTCCGGGGAATGCGGCTTCGCACAGCCGCATCTCGAACTCATGGCCCAGCACCAGGCCGACAATCAATTCCTTGCCGTCGCTGCCGGTCCGCTCGCAGCACGCGATCGCCGCGGGAAAAATGTCGGAGGGATGGGAGGGATCCTGCTTCCAGTAGATGTCGTTGTAATCCATGCAACGGATCATGAGCGCGTTGGCGAGCGAGGCCGAGACCGGATCCATGCGCTGGCCGGTGCCGATCACCGTCGCCGCGCCGGGGCCGGCAACTTCGTCGAGAACCGCCAGTGCAATCTTCACGTCGTGCTGCTGGTAGCCGCCCAGGGCGCAGCCCAGCGAATCGAGCAGAAAACGCTTGGCCTGATAGAGGGCGTCTTGCGAGATGTCCTGAAACTGCAAACCGGCCGCCCAGCGCGACATCTGGGCTGTGACAGTTTCTTTCGGGGCAATCGGTTTCGTGGCGGACAAGGACTCTTCTCCTTACGGTTTCAGCTTGATGTTTTTCGGATTCTTGAAGGGCAGGAACGCCATGAAGTCGGCGTGATGCACAATGAAGGCTTCCGTGGTGCGCTTGACCAGGTCGCCCTCGGCGGCGTGCGCGGCGATGATGTGGCAGACCGCGTCTGGAACTCCGCATTCCATCGCCAGCGCGACCCCGGTGAAGGGATGACGCAGGGCCTCGCCCCGTTCGCTTTGTCGGCTCTTGCCGTCCGGGCCCAATTCGTATTCCAGCAGTTTGCCCACGTCGGCGAGAATTGCGCCTGCAATCACCGTGTCCAGATCAATGGGCAACGCCCGGCCCATGAACGACTGCATGGCTTTGGCGGCGTCGCGGGCGATCTGCACCACACAGCGCTTGTGCTCCATGAAGGTGATGGGGCAATTGGGCACAAGCAGAGTGAAAGGAATCTGGTTGAGGTCGTCAGCCTGCAGCGGGCTGCGTTCCAGGGCCTTCATCCAGGTCTCGGTAACTTGTTCACGTAATTGGAGATTCTCGATCCAATCAATCTCCGGCCAAAGCTGTTTGACGGTCTCTCGCATAGGACGGCCACAAAGAAAACCTACTATTATAGGCTAGCCGAGGCGCCGGATGCGGGACGACGGTCAGAATCACACGAGTCTGTGATTGAAACAACATCAGACCGGGTCCTGCCTAGCGGCGGGCAAGTTCGCGCAATCGCTCTGCCGCAGTCTCCGGAGTGATGTCGCGTTGCGGCATTCCCAGCATCTCAAACCCGACCATGAACTTGCGGATGGTCGCCGAGCGCAGCAGTGGAGGATAAAAGTGCGCATGGAAATGCCACTCCGGGTGCTCGGCGCCGTCGGTCGGCGATTGGTGGAACCCCATCGAATAAGGGAAGGGAACACCGAAGACTTTGTCGTAAGTGGAGGTGATCTGCTGGAGCATCGCAGCGAGGGTGCGAGGCTCGTCCGCGGTGAAATCATTCATGCTTGCCAGGTGGCGGCGGCTGCACACGAGAATCTCGAACGGCCAAACCGCCCAGAAGGGCACCACAGCCACAAATCTCTCGTTCTGACAGACCACGCGCACTTGCTGCCGTTCCTCCAAGCGAACGTAGTCGCATAGCAGGCACCGGCCGCGCGAGTCGAGGTAAGCCCGTTGCGCGATCAGCTCTTTTGACGGAGCATCCGGAATCGAAGCCGTGGCCCAGATCTGACAATGGGGATGCGGATTACTGGCGCCCATCATGGCGCCGCGGTTTTCGAAAATCTGCACATGATCGATGAATTCCAGGCCGCCAAGCTCCCGGAATTGTTCGGTCCAGGTGTGAACCACGCGTTCAATTTCGTCCAGTCCCATGGTCGCCAGCGTCAGGTCATGGCGAGGAGAAAAACAAATCACCCGGCAAACCCCCGGCTCTGCCTCGGCCACCGCAAGTCCCAGGTTGTCTACATCGAGACGGTCCGGAGCGGTCTGCGGTTTCAGGGCGGCGAAATCGTTCTCAAAAACGAAAGTTGAGGAATAGGCCGGATTGCGCATTCCTCCTGCCCGCGCGTTGCCGGGGCAAAGATAGCAGTTCGGGTCGTAGGCCGGCTCGGGCGCGGTTTGCAGCTGGGCGACTTCTCCCTGCCAGGGACGGGTCGCACGATGAGGCGAGACCAGGACCCACTCGTTGGTTAAGGCGTTCAGCCTGCGATGAGGATCTTCCGTTAGTTTCAATTTTGGGGGCCTGGCAGCATTTTACGACGAGCGGCGCCGAGTGATGCGCGAGGGGGGATCGTGGCGGGCAACGATGGGGAGTAGCGGTCGTGTGATTCCGCGCCGAACCCCATGGCGAGCTGCGCTCGCCAGCCCGGACGAGGGCGTCCGGGCCTACACGGAATTGCTCATCATCAAGGCGAACAATAGCGGGAGGTAGATGACCGTCGCCTGCAGAACATGACGGGCGCGCATTTTCGAGGGGGCGCTGGCCAGCGGCAGATTGAGGAATGCCAGGCGCACTCCAAAATAGAAGAGGGCTAAGCCAAGCACGATTGCGCCCACGAAGTAGATTCTTCCGGCCATGCCCATGAAGCTGGGCACCACGCTGATGGGAATCAGGGCCAGCGAATACAGCAGAATGCGGCGGGCGGTGGAGCGGCCATCCTGTTCGACGACGGGCAGCATGCGGACTCCGCCTTTCGCGTAATCCTCTCGGTAGAGCCACGCGATCGAAAAAAAGTGGGGAAATTGCCACACAAAAAGAATTGCGAACAGGACCAGCGTGCCCCATTCGAGCTGGCCGCGGTCCGCGGTCCAGCCCAGAACTCCCGGCATAGCTCCGGGAAAAGCTCCCACGAAAGTACAAATCGGCGAAATGCGCTTCAGCGGAGTGTAGGCGGCAAGGTAAACGACCGAGGTCAGAAAGGTCAGCAGTCCGGTCAGAGGATTGGTGAACACCGCCAGGTAAACCGAGCCGCCAACGGCTGCCAGCAGGCCAATTGCTGTGGCATGAAGCAGGGTCATGCGGCCGGTCGGAAGCGGGCGAAGCGCAGTCCGCCGCATGTGCGCGTCCACATCGCGTTCCATCACCTCATTCAGCGCCGCCGTGCCGCTGGAGACGAGACCAATCCCCAGTAGAGAATGAAACAGTCCCCAGCTAATCCAGGAAATGCCCGCCTTGTGCGCCCCGAAAAAGTAGCCGCACCACGCAGTCATGACGATCAGGGAGGTGACGCGAAGCTTGGTCAGTTCAGCATAGTCGCGGAGAAGGGATCCCGCCCGGGTGCGGAGCGCAGAGAGAGGCAGTGTCATCGTGCTCATGAAATAGGTCGTGTGAACCGTTCCAGCAGTCTAGTGTTTTTTTGCAGAAGAAACACGCAAGGGCCCCACGCCGGTACGTGCTCAAGGACTGCATAGGTACTCCGACGGCCGGCCAAAGTCAAGCGAAAACGGATTCGGACTACCCACGATCAAGATTATCATATCCAACGTTTCGGTCTGCAGCGCTGCTACTGGATCACGGCGTCCCGGGCAAAAACAACTCTGCCCCATTTTCCCTGCCGCGTGGCATAATCTTCGGCAACATTCCACCTCAGGTGCCAAGTTATGCGTCGAGTCCTGCTTGCCGCTGTTGGCTTTTGTGTCTGCCTCTTTGCTCTGCCTTGCGTTGCCGCCCCGGCCGCCAGCCCTAAGCCGCTCCAAATCTATTTTATTGATGTCGAAGGTGGGCAGGCGACGCTGGTGGTAAGCCCGTCCGGCCAGTCTTTGCTGATCGACACCGGCTGGTCTGGTTACGAAGGCCGCGATGCCGACCGCATTGTGGCCACGGCTCATCAGGCCGGTCTCAAGCAGCTGGACTACGTTCTGATCACCCACTACCACCGCGACCATGTGGGCGGCGTCCCGCAGTTGCTGGACGGTATCAAGGTCGGCACGTTTGTGGATCACGGGCTCAATCAGGAAGATTCCGAGGTGACGCGCACCGATTATGCCGCTTATGAGAAGGCCATTGCCGGCCATACCAATGTCGAAGTGAAGCCGGGATGGGGGCTTCCCATCAAAGGCATGGAAGTGCGTGTCCTGACCGCAGCCGGAGAACACATCACAAGCCCGATGCCCGGCGCCGGAGAGGCGAATCCATATTGCGCCAACGAGCCGGCTGCAGCTGTTGACAACACCGAAAATGCCCGTTCCGTGGGCGTTTTGATCACCTATGGGAACTTCCGCTTCCTTGATCTCGGCGATCTTACAAAAAAGAAAGAGCTGGAACTGGCCTGTCCCAACAATCTTCTGGGCACGGTGGATCTTTTTCTTGTAACCCACCACGGGGCGGATCTTTCCAACCCGAAGGCCCTGCTGTGGGCCTTGCATCCGCGAGTTGCGGTGATGAATAACGGCGCTCGTAAGGGAGCAAGTCCCGCAGCCTGGCAAATTGTCCACGACTCGCCGGGTCTGGAAGATTTGTGGCAGCTGCACTATGCTGCCGAATCCGATCGGGACCACAACGTCGCCGAAGAGCGCATCGCGAATATGAAAGAGAACTGCGAAGGGAAGGGCATCAAGGTTATTGCGAACGCTGATGGATCGTTTACGGTGACGAACGGGCGGAACGGCGCCGAGAAGACTTACCCCAAGAAGCAGCCCCAAGAACCAGCAATGAAGAAGTAGTACCGTGACCGCAGGATGGTTACGGCGTGGAAAACGAGTAGCGCCGGCACCTTGCCCGGCTGTCCCGAGAGCCCGCCCGCCGGATAGCTGCCGGGACGAAGGCGCTACTGTGTCCGGAAACATCTGGAATCTCCAATTGGAAAGCGCGCCTGATCGCCTCGAATCCGCCGTCGTTTCCCGACTGATGTGGCGTCTGATGCCGTTTCTCTTCCTGCTCTACATCGTCGCTTATCTGGACCGCATTAACGTGAGCTTCGCCGTCCTGCAAATGCGGGGCCAGCTTGGCCTGAGTGACCGCGTCTATGGCCGCGCCGCAGGCATGTTCTTTGCCGGCTACTTCTTCTTTCAAGTCCCCAGCAATCTCGTGCTTGAAAAGCTCGGCGTACGGCGCTGGATTTCAGCCCTGATGGTGACCTGGGGCGTGATTTCCTGCCTGATGATCTTCATCCGTGGCCCCATCAGTTTTTATGCCATGCGCTTCCTGCTGGGCGCCGCTGAAGCTGGATTCTTCCCCGGCATCATTCTCTATATGAAGCAGTGGTTCCCGGCCCGCGCCCGGGCTCGGGCCGTGGCCTGGTTCATGACCGCGAATCCAATCGCCGGGATCGTGGGCAGCCCAATCTCAGGAGCGTTGCTCGGGTTCCATGGCGCGGGATTGGCGGGATGGCAATGGATGTTTCTTATGGAAGGCATGCCGGCGATCGTCTTCGGGGCGACGGTATTTTGGGTCCTGTCGGATCAACCGCAGGAAGCGACTTGGCTGAAGGGCGAAGAGCGCACGTGGCTGCTGAACGCGTTGGAGACGGAACAGCAGGCCGAGTCGGGCCTGGGGAAAGCCAGTTTCTGGAGGGTCTTGGTCAGCCGCAGAATCTGGATGTTGTCACTGGTTTATTTTGGCGTCTCAACCACGATGTACGGGGTCACATTGTGGCTGCCGACGGTGATCCGCGCCCTGTCAGGGCTGAGCTACTTCTGGACCGGCGTGGTAGCGGTGATTCCCTTTGTAGCGACCACCATTGTCATGGTCCTGGTCGGCATGCACTCCGATCGCACCGGAGAGCGGCGCTGGCACACCGCGATTCCTGCGTTCGTGGGAGCGGCAGCGCTGGTCGTCGCCGCCTACGGCAGTTCGATGGCTTTCGTGGTGGCAGGCATCGGGCTCGGACTGGCCTGTGCCGAAGCCATGGTCGGGCCCTTCTGGGCGATGGCCACTTCGCGCATGGCAGGTCTTTCGGCGGCCGCGGGAATCGCGGTCATCAACTCGCTGGCGAATTGGGGAGGATACTTCGGTCCGGACATCATCGGCCTGTTCCGCACGGCGAACGGCGGCTTCCGCGGCGGACTTTTGGCGATTGCAGCCACCGTGACCATCAGCGGGGGCGCCGCTTTGATCGTGGGCCGCGCGCCAGGCGATAAAAAAGCGAAGCCAGCGTGAGATCCACATGCTGTCTGCCGCGGCCATGGTTATCCGTAAAGCCAACCGTCTGGGGCTTTCGCTTCGTTCTGCCCGGCCAATTGTTTACAATAGAACCCCGTGTGATTCCTGGTAAGGGAACCCGGTAGTAAGAATCAGAGCACTTTGGAACCGCCAAACCACAATTCCAGTGCGGCCCCCACCGTCTACTGGCGGGTGGAAGGCAGCCTCTTGGACCTGACGGTCGTCAGGCCGGTGGCGTTCTTCACCTGGAATGCCCAGACGTTTGCCGAGCGCTTCCGCCGGCGGGGGCTGATCTTCCTGATGGCGCTGCTGCGCCCGTTTCTCTACTCCACCAACCGCAAGTTTGCCACACGCGTACTGCATACGGTCCTGCGCGGCGTCACCCGCGACCGGCTCGACCTGCTGGGCGAGGAGTACTTCCAGTACAAATTGAAGCCCCGGCTGAAAGAGCACGGGGTGCAGAAGGTGCAGGAACTGGTGCAGGCCGGGGCGGACGTCGTGCTGGTCAGTCAGGCGCTGGAGCAAGTCATGCGTCCGCTAGCCGCTCATTTAGGGGTCAAGCGGATCGTCGCCAACCGCCTGGAGTTTCGCGACGGCACGGCGACCGGCAGGCTACGCGAGCCGGTGATCCGCCCGCGCGGCGCCTTTGCTCTCTTCCGGGAAAACATGCCCGACGGCCGGCGAGCTCCCAAGACGCTGGCCCGCCACCTTGACCTTTCTCTCGAAGCGTTGCGGGCCGCAGTGATTCCCGCCGATCGTGAGGTCACCGTGCTGCAGCGGCCCATCGTCCATTTTGATGGCCGGAGGCCGTCGGGTGGCTTCTCGGTTCGCAGGGCATTCTCGCGCAAGCATGTCATGCTGATTGGCGTCACCGGCTTCATTGGCAAGGTCTGGCTGGCCAACACGCTTCTGGATCTGCCCGAGGTGGAACGAATCTATCTGCTGATCCGCCGCCAGAAATCGAATCCGGCCGAGCGGCGGTTCGAGAAAATGATCGAAGAATCGCCCGTCTTCGATCCGCTGTTTGAACGCTTTGGCGAAAACTTGCCCAGTTTTCTGCGCGACAAGGTCGAAGTGGTCGAAGGGGATGTTACCCAGCCGGGGCTCGGGCTGAGCGCCGAGGCGACGCTCCACTTGCAGAAGAATCTCGATCTCATCGTGAACAGTTCGGGACTGACCGATTTCAATCCCGACCTGCGCGATGCCCTGGCCACCAATACTGATGCCGCGGTGAATATCCTCGAATTCGTGCGGTCAGCAGATCATGCCGGATTACTGCATCTTTCCACCTGTTACGTGGCCGGAGAACAGGATGGGCGAGTTGCCGAAAAGCTGACTCCCAACTACAACCCGCGCGCCTTGGCCGGCTTCGATGCGGAATTGGAGTTGAACGCACTGCATGAATTGATCAAGCAGGCGGAGGCGCAATCCGAAAGCGAGGAAGTCACCGCGGGATTGCGCAAGCAGGCGCTGGCCAGGGAACATGCCGCGAAAGGTCTTCAGGGCGCTGCGCTGGAGAATCAGGTCCGCAAGAACCGGGTCCGCTGGCTGAAAACCGCCCTCAGCGAAGCCGGGACGCGGCGCGCCAAGGAACTGGGCTGGCCTAACACTTATACCCTGACCAAGAGCCTGGCCGAGTCGCTGATCGCCAAGCGGGGCGCGGGGCTGCCCATTGCCGTGGTGCGCCCCGCGATCGTCGAAACTTCGGTGGCAAAGCCTTTTCTGGGATGGAATGAAGGCATCAACACTTCGGCATCACTCTCCTATCTGTTAGGTACGTATTTCCGGCAATTGCCAACGAATGAGAGCAAACGGCTGGACATCATTCCGGTGGATGCAGTCTGCGCCGGGATGACTCTGGTCGCCGCCGCCGTCATGGAGAGACGGCACGACCCGCTTTACCAACTGGCAACGTCGGTAACGAATCCGTGCGACATGGGCCGGTCCATCGAATTGACTTCGCTGGCGCACCGCAAACACTACCGTGCGCAGGAAGGCCTCGAATCGTGGCTGCGCCTGCGGTTTGACGCGATTCCTGTTTCCAAGAGCCGCTATAACCGCATGTCCGCTCCGGCGCAAAAAGCAATCGTGAAATCCATTCAGCGCATCATGTCGCCGCTGCCCCTGCGGAAGGCGCCGCTCGTGAAAGCGGAGCGCAGCCTGGAGCGCGTGGAAAAGCTGATTGAACTGTTCGAGCCGTTCATCCTGCTGAATGAGCATGATTTCGCCGCCGACAACATCGAGAAGCTCGCGCACGCGCTCGTGCCCGAAGAGCGTAAGGTTTTTGACTACGACACGCGCTCGCTCGACTGGTGGGAGTACTGGATCAACATTCACATCCCGGCGCTGCGCCGCTGGACGTATCCATTGATTGAAGGCCGGCCTCTGGAGGCGCGGCCCCCTCGTAACTTTCAACTAGCGCCCGCCAACGGAGACGCCGTGAAGACCGGGACCAACGGAGCAACGTGGCGATATTTCTGACGGGTTCGACCGGATACATCGGCGCGCACGTAGCCGCCAATCTCCTCGAAGGGCACGGCGCTTCGCTCAACCTGCTGGTGCGGGCGCGCGATCCGGGAGAAGCCCAGTTGCGCCTGTGGCGCGCTCTGCAGTTGCATCTGGATTTTCCCCATTTCTTCGAGCACCTGCAGACCAAAGTGCGGGTGTTTTGCGGCGATCTGACGTCGCCCGGTTTTGGTTTGACCCGGGATGACTACGATCGCCTGGTTCACACCACGGACTCCGTCATTCACTGTGCCGCGTCGCTGAACCGCAAGTCGGAGAAAAGCTGCCTGAATGTGAACTTGCGCGGCACTCTCGAAGTACTCACGCTGGCGCGGCACGCGGAGCATTATCACGGCCTGCGGCGCTTCAGCGAGGTCAGTACCGTAGCCGTGGCGGGCAAGCGCAAGAACGAGGTTGTAACCGAAGACGCTGCCATCGAGTGGGACCGTTCCGACTATGATCCCTACGCCCGCACCAAGAAATTCTGCGAGCACATGACGCGGGTGCTGCTGCCCGACACGCCCAAGACTGTCTTCCGTCCGAGCATCGTGCTGGGCGACAGCCGCCATGCCGAGACCACCCAGTTCGACATGGTCAAGGCGTTCGTTTTCCTGGCTGGCCTGCCCGTGCTCCCGTTTCGTTCCACCGACAAGATTGACATTGTGAACGTGGATTTTGTCGCCGACGCGATCGCCACCTTGCACCAGAAAGACCAGCCGAAGTACGACACCTATCATCTCTCCTCGGGAACCGCTTCGCAGACGTTCCGCCAGTTGACCGGGGCCCTGGCCATCGCACAGCAGAAGCGCGCTCCGCTCTTCCTCCCATTTACGGAGAGGCCGTTTAGCGGATCGGTGAACTTTCTGTCCCGCCGCAAGGGATCGCTCGGCTATGGCGCTTCGCTGATGAAAGTGTTCATGCCTTATCTGGTGTGGAACACAGTTTTCGACAACACGCGCGTGACTTCTGAACTGGGGCGCAAGCCGGTTCCGTTCTCCCAGTACAGCTTTCCTCTGCTGAAATTCAGCCGTGAGAATCATTTCGAGTACAAGTACCAGCCTTGGCCCGCCGCCGCAGGAGGTACTGTCGCATGATGGACTTTGTTCTGGAAGCCTGGGTCAGCAGCAACATCGAGCGCGCCAAGGCCAGATGGATGCTGGGAGCAGGCAAATCGTGGCAGCCGGGCGAAAAACTGAAGCTGCTTTTTGCCGGCTACAACGGCACGCGCAACATGGGTTCTGATGTTCGCGTGGAGGAAATGCTGCGGCAGATCCGCCACATCCTGGGAGCCGGGCAAGTCGAATTCAGTGTGATGAGCCAGAATTTCCAGTTCTCGAAGGGATACTTCGAGGGCACCGAACAGGTGCATCTGCCGGATATCTTTCCGCCGTTCCTGGCCAATGAGGTGCCGAAGCATCACGGCGTCGTGGCCTGCGAAGGCTCTATGTTCAAGAGCAAGTTCGCCAATGCGCTGACCACCATGATGATCGGATCGCTGGGCATCGCGGCCGTGCAGAACAAACTCTCGGTCGGATACGGCGCGGAAGCGGGCCAGATGGATCCACTGCTGGCCAAAATGTGCGGCCGCTATTGCAGGAATTCTCTGGTGATTACGCGCAATGAAGAATCGCGCACTGTGTTGCGCGAGTTGGGAGTCCCAACGGAATTGGGCACCGATACCGCCTGGACCCTCGAACCTGGCCCGGCGGAGTACGGACAAAATGTTCTGCGGCAGGTGGGTTGGGACGGACGCACTCCCGTGCTGGTGGTGTGCCCAATCAATCCCTTTGAATGGCCGGTGAAGGCATCGGTCACGAAGTACGCGTTGCACAGTCTGACCGGAGCCTACAAAAACAGCCACTACCGCACGGTTTACTTTCATAACTCCGGCCCGGCGGCCGACCGCGCCTACCAGCATTACCTGACTGCCATCGCCAACGCTGTAGACGCATTCCGCAAGCGCAGAAACGTGTTCGTCGTTCTCGCGGCGACCGAGCGCCTGGATGCGCGCCCTGCAAACCGCATCTCGGAGAAGCTCGGCGGTGTTCCCGTGTTGACCTCCGATCAGCACAACATGTATGAACTGGTCAGCATTTTGCGTGCCTGCCACATGATGGTTTCGTCGCGGTACCACGGAATCGTCACTTCCATGCCGGCGCTGGTGCCATCAGCGGGCATCACCATGGACGAACGCATCCGTAACTTGATGCGTGAGCGCGGGCATCAGGAATTGCTGATGAATGTGGACGATCCAGACCTTGAGTCGCAATTGCTTGCAGCCCTGGAGAAGCTGGCCACGGAAGGCGAGCGGATCGCCGACGGAATTGCGCGCACTGTAGTCAAGAATCTGAAGGTGATGGCTCGGATGGGTGTGTATTTCGAGGAAGAAGTCCAGCGCCGATATCCCGAATTCCCCACCCGCCGGGGCGAATGGAGTTGGGAAGATTACCTGCCGCCCATGAGCGCGTCGTTGCGTCAGTTGGTCGCGGCGTATAACTGATTTCCGCCGCGTTTCCGGTAAAGAAGAACCATGCCTTTCGTCGGGGAAATATTTTCGCAACTCCAAGCCGCGGCCGACACCACGGTGCTCGCGGAAATCCGCGACGGACAGGTCACGGGAGTGACGGGCAGCGAGTTGCTCGAGTTGATACGCAGGGCGCGGACGTTTCTTGCCTCGAAGGGACTGAAAAAAGGCGACCGTTGCGGACTGCTGGCTGCGAACAGCATCCGCTGGGTGGCCATGGATCTGGCGGCGATGGCTGAGGGGCTGATCGTGGTGCCGCTGTATTTCCGACAGGCCCCCGCGGAATTGGCGGCGATGGCAAAAGACAGCACGCCCTCGCTGGTCTGCTGCGGCGATGCGATCTTGCGCGACGAAATCCGGCAAAACTGGCCGGGCGCGGCGCCGCATTTTCTGTTTGACGAGATCTTTGCCGGGGTCGAGGGAGTTCAGTTGGATCGCCCGCAGGTGCGGGATGCCGATCCGGTCACCATCATCTACACGTCGGGGACATCCGGCGAAGCCAAAGGAGTGGTGCTTACCGCGGCCAACGTCGGGTTCATGCTGGGCTGCACGTCGGCGCGACTGGACCTCCTGATGGCAGGCCGCTCGGGCCGCGACCGCATCTTCCATTACTTGCCGTTCAGTTTTTGTGCGTCCTGGATCGCCGTGCTGACCTTCATCCTGCGCGGAAGCATGGTGACTCTGAACACTGATTTGACGAAGATTCCCAGCGACATGCCTGCCGTGGCGCCCCACTACTTTCTGAATGTCCCGCAGTTGCTCGAGCGCATGCGCCGCGGCGTAGATGAGCAGATTACACAAAAGAGCGGCATCGTGCAGGCTATCTATTCGCGTGCCAGGGTCGCGTGGACGCGGAAGAAGACGGGTCCGGCGAGGCCCGCCGACGCTCTCTGGTTGTGGCTGGGCGCGGTCCTGGTCTTTCCCGCCATCCGCAAGAAAATGGCCGGCGGAAACCTGAAAGCGCTGATCTGTGGCTCGGCGCCGCTCACCCCCGAGACTCAGGACTACTTCAACATGCTCGGCATCCCCGTCTTGCAGGTCTACGGGCTGACGGAAACGACCGGCATCTGCACCATGGACGATCCCAACCATCCTGTGCCCGGCCGCGTCGGACCAGCGATTCCCGGCATCGAGATGAGGCTGGGCGAGAGTGACGAGATCGTTGTGCGGGGGCCAAACGTCTTTCCGGGTTATTGGAACCGGCCGCAGCAGACGGCGGAGGTGCTCCGCGATGGATGGTTCCATACCGGCGATCAGGGCGAAATGGACGCCTCTGGAAACTGGCGTATCGCAGGGCGGATTAAGAACCTGATCGTTCTCGGATCCGGCCATAAGATCGCGCCCGAAACCATCGAGGACGACATCATTCGCAATCTCCCGGGCACGCCGCAAGTGGTCGTGGTCGGCAATGGCCGCGGATATCTTTCTGTGATCGTCACTGGTAACGTAACGGGCGAGCAGGTGCAGGCCGCTCTTGATGCCTTCAATCCAGGATTCCCGCACTATAAGCAGGTGCGGGCTTTCTGTTTGCGGCCGGAGCCTTTCTCCATCGACAATGGAATGTTGACGGCAAACGGCAAGCTGAAGCGGGATTTAATTTCGGCGCGCATGAAGAACGAGATCGAGGACATGTATCGCGCAAAACAGGCAGTGTAGAGTTGTAGAGTCATGGGGTCGGCCGCGGAAGGAGCCGTATCGGGAGTGAAGCAATTCAAGGGGCAGGCACTATCGTGGGAACTCACTAACGGGGTCATCGAGCTTGCGCTCCATCGCGAGCCCTGCAATGAACTGGGATCGATCACGCTGGGTGAGCTCGAGAAATTTGCCGCGGCGCTCGCCGATCTGGAGCGAGATGCCCACGCGCTCATCATCTACAGTGAAATGAAGTCCGGTTTCTGCGCCGGTGCGGACCTGCGCGAGCTTTACGAGCGGTCGCAGGCCATGGAAATGTCAGAAGCTGTGCGCGGCGTGCGCGATTTTCTGGAGCGCATTCATCACGTGCTGAATGTGATTGATGCCGCTCCCCTGACCACGATTGCCGCGGTACATGGCGTTACTTTCGGGGGAGGATTTGAACTCGCCCTGGCTTGCGATTTGATCATCGCGGACAAGATGGCGCGCTTCTGCTTTCCCGAGCTGAGGCTGGGGCTGATTCCCGGATTCGGCGGAATCCCGCGCCTGAAGAGGGATCTGGGCAATGCCGTCGTGCGTGACCTTCTGCTGACCGGGCGCAGCTTCAACGCCTCGAAGGCGCAGCAGATCGGGCTGGTGAGCCAGGTCGTCGCGGAAGGAGAGGCGCTGCGCGCGGCACGGGCCACCGCGGTCCAACTGGGAAAGTTCGCCCGGCAGACCGCGGTCACAGCCAAGAAGTTCATCAAGCCGATTCCGTATGACGAACTGCGACAGGAAATCGATCTTTTCTGCGAGCTATTCCCGCGGCCGGCGGTTCAGGCCGGGCTGAAGAAATTTGTCGAGAGCACGGACGCGCAGCCGTATTTGCCGTAGTTGAGACTAAATTAGGTGCAGACTGAATTAAAATAACTGCCTATGGAAACCGCTGAGAAGACGCTGGACGAAATCCTTGCCCTCGCCGCCGCGCATTTCAAAGTGCCGCGCGAAAAACTCACTCCCGACGGCGACTTCTTCAAGGCGCTCGGCATTGACAGCCTGCAGACGCTCGACCTGCTGACTAGGCTGGAGAATCATTTCCATGTCGAGTTGCCGGATTACGAACTGCAGGGCGTGACCGACTTCCGCACACTGGCCGGCAAGATTCAGGCGCGACTATAGACATTGTTGATTGCTGATTTTTGATTGTTGATTGCAAAGGCACGTCGTTCCCAGCGGCATCCTCAATTGTTCAATCAACAATCTACAATCAACAATCAGCAATTTTCTTATGCTCGATCTCCGCCAATACACCTGTCTGGGCGCTGCGCTGAGCGATGCGCTCGAGCGCTTCTCTTCGGAAGTCTGCCTGATCGAGGCAGACCGCGATCGCGAAAAAGTGCGCCTGACGTATTCCGATTTCAAAGAGATTGCATTGCCCCTGGCGCGGGCGCTGGAGGATGCCGATTTCGATCCCGGCGATCGCGCCGCGATCATCATGACGAATCAGTCAAAGTGGCTGATTTCGGTTTACGCAGTTTTTTATTGCGGCGGGGTGGTGGTGCCGCTGGATTACAAACTCAGCGCGGCCGAGCACCTGCAATTGCTGGCTCATTCCAAGGCTAAGGTGCTCATCGTTGAGTACCACCTGTGGCGGGCGGTGATGCAAGCGGAAGGCTTCCACACCATCGGGACGAAGATCGTTCTGGTGACCGAAGCTCCGCTCGGCGCAGACCTGGCGGGCGCCTTCCGCTGGGAGGACTTCAAGCGCAAAGGTGCGCCGGACTTCGTGATGCGGCAGAAAGAGGACATTGCCTGCATCGTCTATTCCTCGGGGACCGGAGGCCGGCCCAAAGGCTGCGTGCTCACCCACGAGAATTACCTGGAACAGTGCCGCTCGCTCACGGCGTGGTACCCCTTCTGGCCGGGCGTGCGCTATTTGAGCATCCTGCCTACCAACCACGCGATTGATTTCATGGTGGGCTTCATCGGCCCGTTCGTGTGCGGCGCGTGCGTGGTACACCTGCGCACCCTGCGCCCGGAATTGGTGCGCGATGCCTTCGTGCGCTACCGCATCACCTACGTATCGCTGGTCCCGATGATCGTGAAGAATCTGGAGCGCGGCCTGCGCGCGAAATTCGATGCACTGCCCGCGTGGAAGCGCGGCTTCCTGAACACCATGATCGCCACGAACCGGCTCCTGACCCGCCGCCGGCCGAAAGTCAGGCTCAGCCGCATCCTGCTGCGAAGCGTGCACCGCGCTTTTGGGGGCGACGTGCTGGCCCTGATCACCGGCGGGGCGTTCATGGAGCCTTCGACCATGCGGTTCTTTTACGATCTCGGCATTCCTGTGGTCAACGGCTACGGGCTCACCGAGGCTGGGACGGCTCTCACCCTCAACGATCTCAAGCCGTTTCGCGCCGATACTGTCGGCAAGCCGCTGCCGGGAGTCGAACTGCGCATCCTGAGCCCGGACGCGGATGGCGTGGGAGAAGTGGCGGTCCGCAGCAAAACCGTCATGTCGCATTATCTGGACGATCCCGAACTCACCCTCGAGACGATCGTGGACGGCTGGCTTCTGACCGGCGATCTGGGCCGGTTTGAGCGCAACGGCCATCTGCAACTCTTTGGCCGCAAGAAGAACATGATCGTCACCGAAGGCGGAAAAAACATTTACCCGGAGGACATCGAGACCGTGTTCGATGGATTGCCGGTCAAAGAATATTCTGTGTTTGCGGCAAACTACATCTGGCCAAAGAAAGGACTGGGCCGGGAGATGCTGGTGCTGGTGCTGCGCCTGGAGCAGAATCAGAAGTTCGACAGCAAGCTGCTGGAAGAGATTTCCGCGCAAAACCGGCGCCTGCCTGATTTCAAGCGGGTGGGCGGATACTTGATCTGGGACAAGGATTTTCCCCGCACTGCCTCGATGAAGATCAAGCGGCAGGTATTGGCAGAGGAAATCGCGGGAACGATAGACCGGGGAAAAGTCGCAAATCTGTAAGCGCGGTGAGTCGCGATCATTTCCGCCGCGCCAACTCGCATGAAATCGCTATTCGATCTCTCTACAACGGTCTGAGACTTGGGGCAGAACTATTTTGCAATCGTAAACCCGGCGGCCGGAGGAGGCCGAGGCCGCAAGTTGCTGGGCCCCGCGCTTGAGCGCTTGCGGGCCGGAGGCATTGCGGTCGAAATCGCGGACACCCACGCTCCCGGCGAGGCCAGCCGGATCGCGCGTGATGCCTACCAGCGCGGCGTCCGGAACTTCATCGCCGTCGGAGGCGATGGAACTTCCTATGAAGTGGTGAATGGCTTGTACCCTCAAGCCCTGACAGGCGGACGTCCTACGCTAGCCTTCTTACCGCTGGGCACCGGCAACTCTTTTCTGCGGGACTTCAGCGACCGCAGTGTGGACTACGCGCTGGAATCGCTTCTAGCCGGGCGCAGCCGCGTCTGCGATGTGCTGCGTCTGCGCCACCGTGCCGGAGTCATCCACTACATCAATTTGTTGAGCATGGGATTCTCGGCGGATGTGGCCACGTTGCGCGCCCGCCGTTTCAGCGGTTGGGGAGAACTGGGCTACATTACCTCGATTTTCCTGACGCTGGCGCGCTTCAACCGGCGTCCGTTTCCGGTTCGAGTCGAAGGCCAGGCTGAGTTCGACCGCCGGCGCTGCCTCTTCCTCACCTTCAGCAACAGCAAGTTCACCGGCGGCACCATGATGATCGCTCCCAAAGCTGAGATCAACGACGGCCTGGTGGAATACGTCCGCTGGGGCCCGATCGGGCGATTGGGCCTGATCCGCAATCTGCCTACGCTTTATGATGGCACGCACATTCAGCACCGGCTCGCGGAGCGAAAAGCCGTCGGGCGTGTCGAATTCAACCTGGACGCGCCCATTGACGTCATGGTGGACGGGGAGGTGCTGACTCTGCATTGCGAGGAATTGGATGTGTTGCCCGGTGTGCTCAACGTGGTGGCCTGATCTCCACCGATAGAAGATCGCGTGATATAAGAAATGAGTCATGTCTGAAGAACGAAGAAAGCGGCAGCAGGAACGCCAGGGCGTTGATGAAGGCGGCGAGAAGGGAAAGAAATATCTCAAGTGGGGCGGCGTCCTCCTCCTGCTGCTGGCCGCATTCATAGCGGGCCGGTATTACAGGAATCACAAATACGATGCCTTCGCCAAATGCCTTGCCGCCCGGCAGGCAAAGATGTATGGCCTTTACTGGTGCCCGCACTGCATCGAACAGAAAGAAAAATTTGGTGCGTCGTTTCGCTACGTCCCTTACGTGGAGTGCGCCATCAAAGGCTCAAAGGAAATGGCGCCGGAATGCAAGATCGCTGGCGCGAAGTTGTTTCCCAGTTGGCAGTTTGGCATGGAGCCCCCGAAGGAAGGAGTCTTGTCTCTCGAAGCCTTGAGCGACAAGACCGGGTGCAGCCTGCCGTGACCGCTTCTGCAGACGTTCCTTCGCCGCCCGGCGTGCGGCCGGCGGGCGGCAATCGGATCTTCTTTCTGCTGATCGCAGTTCTGTCTCTGGCGGGGATCATCGTGTCGGCGATATCGCTCGAGCGCCATTATGCGAAGTCGGCGACGGAATTCTGCGATTTCAGCCAGCAGTTCAGTTGCGACATTGTGAACCGCAGCGAATACTCGAGCCTCATGGGGATTCCGGTGGCCGGCATCGGCGTGGCCGGATACGCCGCCCTGTTGGTCTTGGCGACTTTCTGGAGGTCGAGAGTCGAAACGCCCATCTGGTTGCTGCGAGCGGCAGTTGCGGGACTGGTCTTCGCCTTGTATCTGACTTATATCGAAGCCTATGTTCTGACAACTTGGTGCATTTTGTGTCTGATCTCCCTGGTGCTGATTGCGCTGATCAGCGTTCTCGCCCTGGCCGTCAAACTGAGACGTACGCGCTCCTGAACCCGGGCGGCGTTGTATTCTGATAGTGCGCTTTTCCTGATGGAAGAAATCCAGCAAACTGAGAACCAGGCCGGAGAGAGCTCCAGCATAATCCACGCCGCGTCGGCGACCGGAGATTTGCGCCTGCACCAGCTTCATAGCCGCATCTTTCATAACACCCGTTTTCTGCGCGTGTGGCTTCCTCCCGGATACGATGATTCCTCAAACGCCGGCCAGCGTTATCCGGTGCTATACCTCAACGATGGGCAGAACTTGTTCGAGGCCGAGACGTCATTTACCGGCGTGGAGTGGCAGGCGGATGAAACTGCCGACCGCCTGATCCGCGAAGGCGCAGTTCCGCCGATGATCATCGTCGGGCTGGATAATGCCGCCAAAGACCGCATCCGCGAGTACATGCCGCACCGCTCGCTGCATCCCATGATGCTGCGCGTGCAGGGCAGCCGCTATCCCAGTTTCCTGATTAAGGAAGTCATGCCGTTCGTCGCGCGGAATTACCGTGTGGCCTCGGGACCGGAGAATACTGGCCTGGGCGGATCGTCTCTGGGAGCGCTCATCGCCCTTTACACCGCCCGCGTTCGCCCCTCCGTGTTTGGCCGGTTGCTTCTGGAGAGTCCTTCGTTGTGGGCCTCGAACCGGCAGGCGATCAAAGAAAGCCGCCACGTGAAACGCTGGCCGGAGCGGATCTTCCTTGCCACCGGCACGTCAGAAATGGGACGGGAAGACCGCGATCAAAGCGTCGTGGACGATGTGCGAGAACTTGCCGCAATCCTCCACCGCGCGGGCCTGGACGAAAAGCGATTGAAACTGGTCATCGAAGACGGCGGCACGCATCATGAATCGGCATGGGCGAGGCGCTTTCCGGAGGCGCTGACGTTTCTGTTCGGAGGCAACGCCGTTTTCGGACATAAAGTGGACTAAAAGACGAACTGTCATCCCGAGCGAAGCGAGGGACCTGGGGGTTTGCCCGCAGCGGCGATGCTGGTGGCGCAGGCAAGAACCCAGATCCCTCGCTGCGCTCGGGATGACAGATCGTACTGGGCAACAGTAGTGTGAGACTGTTCTGAGATTCTCATGCCGTGAGTGTCGAAGCGCCCCGGCGGGAGATGCACCAAATCACGTAGACCATCGCTGCCATCGCGACGACAGAAGGCTGAACGTGCGTCCACATCGCCAACGGTCCCAGCAGCGGCAGCACATAAACCAGATAAAGAAGAGCCCCCAGAGTGCGAGAGAACGAATTGGGCGCACATCTTGTCAGCCAGTCAGCCAGGAGCAGAAAGGCCGGAGCCAGAATCACGAGGTCGTATACGGTGAGGTGGGGCGCGACCAGCACCGTTGCCAGAAGCAGTGAAGAATACCGCAGAGCCAGCGGCGCGGATGGGCCGCGCCTCCAGCAGGCAATGGACAGGCCGAGCACGGCGGCCGCGCTCAGAATGTACAAGCCCAGCGAAAGGTCATGCCAGGGGAACAGCATCGTCCAGAATGTGCGCAAGCAGTGGGTCTGGTACGCCTTGGGCTCAAGTAAAGGGAGAACTGCGGGCACACTGCGCAGCGCGCGTATCCATTGCCGCATCGGATTCGTCCCGTAATAGAAACATCCGGCGGCGAGTTGCGCTGCCGCGGAGAGGACTGCTCCTGTCAGAATCTTCCACGCACCCAGGGATACAAAGACGATGGCCGCGGCCAGTCCTAACTGCGGTTTGAAGATCAGACAGCCCAGGACTATCCCGGTCAGGAAGTCGCGCTTTGCACGCAGCAGGAAAAAACCCAGCGTGAAGCAGCCGAGCGCAAGAGCGGACGTCTGGCCCCAAGCAATCATGTGAAATGCTGCGGGGAATCCCGCCGCGAGAACGACTATCGTTCCGCCATAATCCCGCAGGTTTGGACAAGCGCGCCAGATGCTGTAGCAGCAAACGCCATAGATAACGATACTGCAACCCCACCACAGGACCAATGCCCAGCCGTACGCGAGATGCGCGAGCGGCGCAAAGAAAAGCGACACCTGCGGCGGATACAGCGGCAAATACCGCACGCCCGAAGCTTCCGGAACGCGCTGCGCCGCCAGCGCAGCCTGCGCGTTCATGTCGTACAAATCAGCCCCGCGATGCGCGATCGCGAGCGAACCCAGGGTGTAGAGATGCAGGAAGTCAGTTCCTTTGAGATTGCCGTTGCGGTCGCGCAGGCCCGGAGACGAAATATTCCACAGGCAGACCGACCACAAACACAATGCAAGAATCGTCCCGTGAGCACACAAGCGCCGGGCCGTCAGCCATCCTCCCGGATTGGATTCAATCACCATGAGCAACCTACACCGCGCGCTCGCGGTAAGACGTGTAACGATCAATCGCGAGGAACGCCAGAATACGGCTCGGGTCCATGCGAGAAATCGTCTCCATTGATCCACCAGACGCGGCGGTTCTTGAAATAGCGGAGCAGTTCGTCATTCCCGCTCTCACCCATGTCGCGCGCCCACACCACTTTGGCCTTGTCAATCGAGGCTTCGTTCCACACCCACTCCTGGTTCAGGTCGTGGTGATCGCCGTAGCGAACGATCACCAATTGTTCGCCCGGAAGTTGGTTAAGCTGGCGCTGTACCGTCGCCCGTTCCAGATTGCCGCGCGGCCAGTCCGCTTCGATCGGCGCATGGGCCGCCGCTGCCGTCACGCGGAGCAGGATCATCGCGGCAGCCAGCAGGGGAACGGCGCGGACCAGCGCGGGCCCCGCGCCGGAGCGCCTTCGCCATGACCGCAAATAGCGCAAGCCCTGCATGAGCAGGATATAGAGCGCGCCCGCCGCCGGAGAAAAATAATGAGGGAAAGTCCAGGTTTGAATCGCGAATGCGACGGCCATCGCGCCACACAAAAGCAAAGGCAGCTTCATCTTCCGGTTGCGGACGAGCCAGGGCAAGGCCAGCAAGGGCAGCGTCAACAGCGGACCGAGATAAAACCTCCACCAGGCCGCCAGTTTCTCCGCGGCGCGCTCAACGTATCCTTGGAACGTCCGATTGCGCTGGAACTCCGCCAGTTCCCAGCCGTAATAATCGCGCATCACCGCATGGTGATATGCGGGCTCCGGCCGCGGTTTCTGCCAGATAAAGTAAGGCGCCGTCGCGTATTGGGCGCGATTCACCTGATAGGTCAGGACGAACGGTGAGCCGGTGACGCGATAGTAGTAGAAACCCGTCGCCATGCCGCCCACGAGCAGCACTGCAAATATCGGAAGAACTACATGCGGGAAAGACTCTCTGAACGGCGGACGCTCACGCCCCGCAATCCATGCCAGCATGGCAAGAGCGATCGCCAGAGCGAAAACGAATCCCTCGTAGGGGCGGCTGTTGGCCAGAATTGCCAGACCCACAGCCAGAATCAGCGCCCAGGCAACTTTCGGATGTGCCCGCAGGCGCGGCCACGCTCCGAGAACCAGCGCTCCCCCTAATGCAGCGACCGAAGCACACCAGTAAGTGTTCATCCAGTAGCTGAGAATGCCCAGGCGCAACGCGGCCAACACTCCGCCCAGTAAAGCCCAGGTCGGAGGCATCCATCCCTGAAGCATCCAGCACAGAGCGGAGCACAACGCCGCCGTGACCAGCAATTGCCCGATCCAGGGATGCCCGAGAAGTTGACCCGCCGCCAGCACGAGCCCTTGCGCCGGCGGATACATGGACATATACGTGGGCTGCTGAATGATGTGGAAGCTCTCGAAATGAACCCACATCGGATGCGCGGGATTCGTGAGCCGTCCGTGAGCGAACGTGTCGGCGGCGAGCAGGTAGCTGAACTCGTCGTGCCACCTGGGTTCGGAAATACCCAGCAGCGGGATGAGCGCAACCCGCACCACGATCACGCTGACACCAACCAGCAGCACCGCCAGTCTCTGCCGCCGCGCCAGCCGGCCAAAAGCACGCCCCAGGGATCGCAAGACATACGGTTCGCGGTGTCGGGAAGTTCGCCGCCGAGACCAGACCACCAGCAGTCCAGCGGCGGCCATCAAGACCAGTTCCACGATTAGAAGCAGATTTGAAGCGAGGCGGAAGTAAAAGTTCTGCATCGTGGTGAGAGCGATCCCGCTCTACTTTACGCCAGGAGCGTGCCCAAGAGAAAAGGCCTCCAACCGCTTGTGCGCGGTCGGAGGCCGGAATGCGTTGCTCTAGTCGCCCACCGTTTCCTTAGTGGTGACCTCCTCGAAGAGGCCGTCCACGATCTGAATCATTTCGTTATCCACGGTCCGGTTCTTGGCGATCGCTTCCTTGAGCGGGATGGAGACAATCTTGTTGGAACGCAGAGCCGCCATGCAGCCGAATTCGCCGCGATGCACCATGTCAATCGCGCCCAGGCCGTAACGAGTGGCCAGCACCCGGTCAAACGCGCTGGGTGAGCCGCCGCGCTGGATGTGTCCCAGCACCACCGCTCGGGTCTCAAAGCCGGTGCGCTTTTCGATTTCACGGGCAAGAATATTCGCGATACCGCCCAGCTTGGCGTGCCCGAATTCGTCTTTGCCCATGTCCTGCAGAATGGGAGACCCGTTGCCGCTTTCGGCAGCAAACTTCGCGCCTTCGGCGACAACTACAATGGAGAAGTACCGGCCGCGCTCGTGACGCTGGCGAATCGATTCCGCTACTTTGTCCACGTCGAACGGCCGCTCCGGAATCAGAATCACATCGGCGCCGCCGGCGATGCCGCTGTAAAGCGCAATCCAGCCCGCATCCCGCCCCATCACCTCAACCACCATCACGCGATTATGTGCCTCGGCCGTGGTGTGAACGCGGTCAATGGCCTCGCAGACCACGTTGCAGGCTGTATCGAAACCGAACGTGTAGTCGGTCCCGCCCAGGTCGTTATCAATGGTCTTGGGCACGCCGATGACCTTGAGCCCTCTCTCGTGGAGCTTCTGCGCGACTGACAGCGTGTCGTCGCCTCCGATCGCGATCAGCGCTTCGATCTTGTGTCTATCCAACGCGGCGACGCAGCGGTCAATGCCATCTGAACGCTTGGAGGGATTCGTACGCGATGTGCGCAGGATGGTTCCACCGCGGGGCAGAATGCCGCTGACCGCGTCCAGGTCCAGCACCATGACGTTGTCCTCGACCAGGCCGCGCCAGCCCTCCATGAAGCCCACAAAATCGTCGTGATAGTGGAAGATGCCTTTGCGCACCACCGCGCGGATCACCGCATTCAAGCCAGGGCAGTCGCCGCCGCCGGTTAACATGCCGATTTTCATCGTTCGCTCCTAAGTGATGAGTTCGGAAAAAAGAAGTCCCTGGAGTGCACCCCGGGTGCAGGGGCAGGACGAGATGGCCCGAAGCGCATGGGTTGCAATCGTTCGGAATAAGTAGAGTAACACACCAAATCAGCGGAAGTTGAAATCGCTAAGACTAAGGAAAGCCACGCCGCTCGCTAGAGAAGCGAGCCACTGCACCGCTACCGGGCGGCGGCCCGGGGTTCTCCGCCCTGCACTCCACGGCTAGCGCCGAAAAGCCGAATCGGTGGATCTGGCGGAGTAGGTCTCGTCGTTCTCGGCTTTCTTCACGGAGAGTATTTGAATTTTGTTCTTCTCCGTATCCACGTAGCACTTCACCATCACCCGGCGTCCCTCATGTCCTTTCAGGACTTCCGGATTGCTGACCGACCACTCCGAATCGATATCGGTCATCAGCATCTTGCGGTCGTTGCTGACCTGCCCAACGACGAGCAGCGGTTTCGCAGAGGCAGCCGTTGCATCGTCTGATCTTGGCGGACCCGGCTTCTCCTGCGCGAAACTCGCGCCCGAGATCAGCAGCACCGCCGCGAACGTAGCCACGATCGAAGTTTTCATCGAATCCCCCTTGGCTGGACACCCCACATACGAAGCATCTTAAGGCGAAACCGGCCCCGTCCCGAAATTCAAAATTCTTATCGAAGGCATTCAAAAGACTGGGGTGTTGGGACAGCTTTCCGGCTCCGGCACCAGCCCTTGCTGGGCTCCAACCGATTTCTTCGGCGGGCATTGCACTTCGGCCCGAAATTGGCCACAATGCTTCGGCGAATATGAGTAAGCTCCTGGCGATCCTCGGCTGGGGTGCCGTTGCCGCGCTCGGCGCGTTGGCGGTGGGAGTGGTGGCTGTCCACCGCGGAGAACCCATCAGTACCCTATGGTTGGTAGTGGCGGCCGCCTGCTGTTATGCGCTGGGGTTCCGCTTCTACAGCAAGTTCATCGCAGTCCGGATTCTCGCTCTTGACGCACTCCGCGCCACCCCTGCCGAGCGTCTGGAGAACGGGCGCGACTTTGTGGTGACCAACAAATGGGTGGTCTTTGGGCATCACTTCGCCGCCATTGCCGGACCGGGACCGCTGGTTGGTCCCGTACTGGCCTCGCAGTTCGGCTATCTTCCCGGGACACTCTGGGTTCTGGCGGGCGCGGTCTTCGCCGGCTGCGTGCAGGACTTCGTCATTCTGCTCTTCTCGGTCCGCCGCGATGGCAAATCGGTCACTGAAATGGCCAGAGAAGAGATTGGGCGCGTGGGCGGTTTTGTGGCCTATGGCGCGGTCATCGCGATCCTCATCATTATCCTGGCCGTGGCGGCCCTGGTTGTGGTGAACGCGCTCAAAGGCAGTCCCTGGGGCACGTTCACGATCGCCATGACCATCCCCATCGCCTTGCTCATGGGCGTCTACCTGCGCCGGATTCGTCCCGGCAAAGTGCTGGAAGTGTCCGTCTTTGGTTTCATCCTGGTGCTGCTGGCGATCTGGGGAGGGCAGTGGGCTTCGCAGACTCCCGTGGTGGCGCGCGTATTCTCGTTGCAGGCGTCGAGCCTCGCGATTCTCATCATCGTTTACGGATTTGCGGCGTCGGCGGTGCCGGTGTGGCTGTTGCTCGCGCCCCGCGACTATCTCAGCACCTTCGTCAAACTGGGAGCCATCGGGCTCCTGGCCATGGGCATTGTAGTTTTGCATCCCGCGCTGCACATGCCCGCCGTGACCCGTTTCGCTGACGGCACTGGTCCCGTGTTTGCCGGGAAGATCTTCCCCTTCGCTTTTATCACCATCGCCTGCGGCGCCATCAGCGGATTCCATTCCTTGATCTCCAGCGGAACCACGCCCAAGTTGATCGCTCGCGAGACCCAGACCCGCGTCGTAGGCTACGGCGCCATGATGGCCGAGTCTGCGGTCGCGATCATGGCGATCACCGCCGCCTGCGTCCTCCAGCCTGGCATTTACTTCGCGATCAATAGCCCTGCTGGAGTTGTCGGCCAGACCCCGGTGGCCGCGACAGCCACCATCTCCGGCTGGGGATTTCCGGTGACTGCCTCCGAGATGCAAACGCTGGCACACGCGGTCGGCGAACAAACGCTGTTTAATCGCACCGGGGGCGCGCCTGCGTTTGCCGTAGGCATGGCCCACATCTTTTCGCAGAGCCTGGGAGGCGAGCGGGTGATGGGGTTGTGGTACCACTTCGCCGTCATGTTCGAAGCGTTGTTCATTCTGACGCTACTCGACGCCGGCACCCGCGCCGCCCGCTTCATGATTCAGGATGCCATGGGCCACATTTATAAACCTCTGGGCCGGACCAGTTGGTATCCCTCCATTTTCATTACCAGCGCGCTGATTGTAGGCGCCTGGGGATACTTCCTGTGGCAGGGAGTCAAAGACCCGCTCGGCGGGATCAATTCCCTGTGGCCGCTGTTTGGCATTTCCAATCAGTTGCTGGCCGCGGTGGCCCTGTGCGTGGCCACGACCATCCTCATCAAAATGCACCGTGCGAAATACGTGCTGGTAACCCTGGCGCCTCTGGCATGGCTGGTCGCGGTTACGTTTACCGCCGCATGGCAGAAGGTTCTTAGTCCTGATCCGCACCTGGGATTTCTGGCGCAGGCGCGCGCTCTGGCGGCAGGCCCGGCGACCAGCGCGACTCCCCGGCTCATCTTCAACAACCGCCTGGATGCCGCGCTCACTGCGGTTCTCGTTGCGATGGTTGCGCTGCTGCTGGCCGAATCGGTGCGGGGATGGATTGGTGTCCTCAGCGGCCGGAGAGAAGCGCGCATGAAAGAGACCCCGTTTGTGATGACCCGTCTGGCGGAGGAGCAAGCATGAACCACGTTGCCAAGGCGGCCCGAATTTTTCTGGCCGCTCTGCGAGAAATTTTCGACGAGGCCGCCTATTCGCGCTTTCTCCGACGTAGCCAGATGGCCTCATCCCCCGCCGCCTACGCCGCTTTCTGGCGTGAGCGGGAATCGAGTCACGGCCGCCGGCCTAAGTGCTGCTAGGGCGCCAGAACTAACGTTGTAGGATGACGGTGGACGAAAATCCGCCCCAGTCCGGCCGCGCAGCGGCCCATGAGGAGCAATCAACCATGTCACACAGCTTGCCGGTCGTAGCCGCGGCGGTTCTCCTGCTGCTTCTTGTTCCCCAGGCCCTGACTCAGGCCAGCGACGCGGCTGGCCAGACCATGCGGCCGGTGATTCGTGGACGCCATGCCGCCGTGGCCTCAATGAAAGCCGAGGCCACCGAAGCCGCGCGCCAGATTCTGGATGCGGGCGGAAACGCGTTCGACGCTGCCGTTGGCGGCCAGGCCGCGCTGGCCGTGACCGACTTTGCGCTCAACGGGATGGGCAGCGATGCCGTAATCCTTGTCTACAACGCTCGCGAGAAGAAAGTCTATTCCGTGAACGCCGAACCGCGAGCCCCGAAGCTTGCGACCATCGAGTGGTACGAGAAGAACAACGGCGGCAAGATTCCCGAGAGCGACGGCCTGCTCTCCGGCGGCGTGCCCGGCGTGGTGGACGCGTGGTACACCTTGCTTGATCGCTGGGGCACAATGAGTTTTGCCGAGGTGCTGCGCCCCGCTATTGAACTCGCCGAGAACGGTTTCCCGCTGAGCGAACGTGGCGCATCCTACATTGCGGGCTCGAAGAAAATTCTCAAATATCCTACGACCGTCAAAGTCTACCTGCCGAATGGCCGGCCGCCCAAGGCTGGTGAGATTCTAAGAAATCCCGATCTGGCGCGCACCCTGAAGAAATTGGTCGAGGCCGAAAAAGCGAATCAGGCCAAGGGACGCCACGAAGCGCTGAAAGCGGCCCGCGACCGTTTCTACAAAGGCGACATCGCCAAAGATCTGGCTGCGTTTTCCGAGGCCAATGGCGGCCTGTTCCGCTACCAAGATTTCGCCGAATACGCAGCGGAAGTCGAAACTCCCGTCTCGATCAACTATCGTGGATATCAGGTCTACAAGAATCCCTCAGCCAGCCAGGGACCAACCGAACTGATTGCGCTGAACCTTCTTGAAGGCTATGACCTGAAGGCGCTAGGCCACAACAGCACTGACTTCCTCCATACCAGCGTAGAAGCCATCAAACTCGCCATGGCCGATCGCGAACTGTATCTCGGCGACATGGACTTCATCAAGATTCCCTATGACGGGCTGCTCTCGAAAGATTACGCCCGCGAGCGCAGAAAGCTTATCGATCCCGCGAAAGCATCGCTGGAGCTGCGTCCAGGTTCGCCTGAGAAATTCTCGAGCAGTGCGACACATCTGGACCGTCAAGTCCACGAGGTACTCGACGGCGATGCCAGCCACGACGGTGATACCAGCTACCTGGCGGTCGTGGACAAAGACCGCAACATGGTCAGCTTCGAACCCAGCCTGCACAGCCTGTTCGGCACCGGCGTTGTCATGGGCGACACCGGCATCATCTTCAATTGCCGCGGCGACTACTATTCGCTCGTCCGTGGCGAGGCCAATGCTCTTGAACCCGGCAAGCGCCCGCGCAGCACGCTGCAGAGCACGCTGGTCATGAAGGACGGCCAGCCTTTCGCGATCCTGGGCAGTCCCGGCGGTGACGATCAGGTGATGCGGACCATGCATACCCTGATCAACATGATCGATTTCGGCATGAACATTCAGCAGGCCATCGAAGCGCCGCGCTGGTCGTCGGAGGCGTTTCCCGCGTCACCTTTCCCGCACACCATGTACCCAGGCGATATGGCGGTCGAGGCCCGCATCCCGGAGGCCACGCAGCAGGCGCTGATTGCCCGCGGCCACAAGCTGCGCGTCACGCCCGCATGGTCGCTCGGATCGAACGCCGGGATCGTGCTCGATGCTGGCACGGGCGTTCTCAGCGCCGGCGCGGATCCCCGCGTGGATGCCTATGCCTGGGCTTGGTGAGAATGGCGAAAAGCTTTTAACTGCAGAGTTCGCGAAGAAAGGCCGCGAAGGACGCAGAGAAGAACAACATCAGAAATACCCCGCTCTTCTTTGCGGCCTTCGCGAGGCCTTCGCGAACTCTGCGGTTAAAGGCCTCTCCGTCGGGCACCGAGGCGCATGCATAACGCTGCCTACTAGGACTCCCGCTCCTTCCGCGTTACACTGCACTCACATGCGTGTCCTGGGTATTGATTGCGGCGGAGAATACACCGGCTATGGCGTCGTCGAGATGGATGCGCGCGGCCGGCTTTGCTGCCTGACTTGCGGCGCCATCAAACTCTCGCCGCGCGAAGCGCTGGCGCGGCGCTTGTCGCGCATTTTCACGCAACTTGGAGAAATCATCGCCCAGCACCATCCCGAAGAAGTCGCGATTGAGGATGTCTTCTATGCTCTCAACGTGAAGTCGGCGCTGAAGCTCGGACAGGTCCGCGGCGTCGCCATGCTGGCCGCCGCTACCGCCGGGCTGGAAGTCGCCGAATATTCTCCGCTGACCATCAAGTCGTCAGTCGTTGGCTATGGACGCGCTGAAAAGCAGCAGGTGCAGCACATGGTGACCCGCCTGCTGGAACTGCCAGCGCCCCCCGAACCCATGGATGCTTCGGACGCGCTGGCCATCGCCATCTGCCATCTCCATACCGTCGGGACACTCAGCCGGCAGCGTGCCCTGGCCAGATGACAGAACGCCGGGCGCCACTTGCCCGACTTTTGGCATAATCTCTTGCAGTAATCTTTTGCAGTAATGCGGGCGACCTACTCGAGAACATGCTTAGCAAGCTTCGCTGTGTCAGGAATGCTGGATCCCATCGCCCAGCGCAAACGCGATGGCACATCGCTGGCGCGATTCTCTTAGCCGGATGCCTGCCTTTGCTATGGAACCTGCCCCTTGGCGCCGGCACGCCGGCCACGGTTACGTTCTCGCTCGACTTTCCCGATTCGGAGCCGGAACACTATTCCATCTCGGTGCAGGCGGACGGCCGCGCCCACTACGAGTGCGCGGCCAGGATCTCCGAGGACTCCGACGACCGCGAGGACTACCAGACCGATTTTGTCTTCACTGAGGCAACTCGTGCCCGCATCTTCGAGCTCGCCGCGCAAGCCGGCTATTTTTCCGGCAAGATAGATTCCGGCAACAAGAAGCTGGCGTTCACCGGCGCCAAGAAACTGGCATACAAAGACGACCAGCGCAGCTTTGTCGCGAACTACAATTTTTCTCCGCAGCCTGCGGTTCAGCAGTTGACCGCTCTGTTTCAGAACGTGACCGCGACCCTGGAGTTCGGCCGCCGCCTCGCCCACTACCACCGCTACCAGAAGCTGGCCCTGGACGACGAACTGAAGCGTATGGAAGATCAGGCCCGTCACGGCGATCTGGCCGAACTGCAAGCCGCGAGGCCGGTTCTGCAGGACATTTTCGACGACCGCTCGGTCATCAATGTGGTGCGCGCCCGTGCCCAGCGCATCATGGAAATGGGCAAGACTGCCTCCACTCCACATTAGCCAGAGCCACAGCAACAGTTCTACCAATTCCGATATTCACGCCCACAACACATTCTGCGATCCGGATGCCGTCTCCGCAGCCTCGCAGCGGTTTCCGGCTGCGGGGGCGGCGCTTCGCTAAGTGTTTGCTCCAGCGTCGGTTGCGCGCCTGTCGATTACCTCGGCGTAACTCCCGGCCATGTCCCGATAGACCTATCTTTTACAACTCTTGCCACCGAACCGTGTTCTAATAGAGAGAGAAGTCTTCGGGGGTTGCTATGTCCAAAGCATCTCTTACCAGATTCAGGTTGGCTCTTCTGGCAGTTACGGCTTGCGCGCTTCTCGCGCTCCCCGCTCTGGCTGGTTCGCAGGCGCGCATCGTTCGCCTGAGCGATGTGCAGGGTTCGGTACAGATTGACAAAAACACGGGCCTGGGATTCGAGAACGCCTTCCTCAACCTCCCGATTACACAAGGGACGCAATTGAAGACGCTCCAGAACGGCCGCGCCGAAGTCGAGTTCGAGGACGGCAGCACGCTGCGCCTGACTCCCAATTCGACCATCGAGTTCAGCACGCTCGGCCTGAGCGACGCCGGCAAACATATTTCGGAGATCAATCTGGTCGAGGGCATGGCCTACGTCAACTGGCTGGGCAAGAGCGGAGATGAGTTCACCCTGAATTTCTCCCGCGAGAAAATCACGCTCGACCGCTCCGCCCACTTTCGCGTGGATACTTCGACCGAATCCGCCAATGTGGCGGTCTTCAAGGGCGATATCGAAGTAGATGGCCCCGACGGCAAGCTTCTGGTGGCAAAGAACAAGACCGCGACCTTCGACGCTGCTGACGACGACAAGTCCACCTTGGCGAACAACATTACAGAGGCTCCGCTCGACTCCTGGGACAAGGAGTCCATCGCTTACCACGACCAGTACGCGAAGAATAATTCCTCGCCCTACGGATACGGTGCTGCCGACCTGGGCTACTACGGAGCCTACAGCAACGTCCCCGGCTACGGCATGATGTGGCAGCCTTACTTCACCGGCATCGGCTGGGATCCGTTCATGGATGGCGCCTGGTCCTGGTATCCCGGCTACGGCTACATGTTTGCTTCGGCCTATCCCTGGGGATGGATGCCCTACCAGTATGGAAACTGGATGTATATCCCGGGGTTCGGTTGGATGTGGCAGCCGGGAGGATGGGGCAACTGGCTCGGCGTGCCGCGCTTCACAGATTCGCCGATAGTGCATGTCCACCCGCTGGTAGCGCCAAGCGGAACTGTGCACACGGTGGCAGTGGGGAGGGGCGGACCTGCTTCAACTCTGTCCTCGCCACGGTTCGTAAACGCCGGATCCGCCGGCTTGGGGATTCCCCGTGGTTCGCTGGCAAATCTCAGACATCTGAACAGTCAAGTCGCGAAAAGCGGCTTTGCTGCGGTGCGGCCGGGTCCGCAGTTCGCCGGTACCTCAGGTCACGCCTCGAGTTCCAGCGCGGGGCACAGCACGGCGTCGAGTTCATCTTCATCCATGGGGCATGTCTCGAGTTCAGGCGGACACGTGAGCGGCGGTGGCGGAGTTCATCGCTAGGACGTTAGTTTCGGCACAAATGGAACAGGGCGGCCAATTCGGCCGCCCTTATTCTCTGGAACCGGCAGTGTCGCTGGCGTCCCTTCGATTGCCATCCTGAGCAAGCCCTCTTTAGAGCATTTTCACAGTTACTGTGGCCCACGACGAATTGTCATCCCGAGCGCAGCGAGGGATCTGGGGGTTTGTGGGTGGCGGCGATGCTGGTGGTGCAAGGTAGAACCTGGATCCCTCGCTACGCTCGGGATGACAAGCGTGTTTAGTCCACACTTTAGCTGAAAACGGCCTAGCGGAGCGGGGGTGATTGGGCTGGTCTTACCGCCGTAGACTCACCGACGTGATCACCTTCTGGCACAGTGCCGCCAGTTCCGTCGACGAGCGATCCGAACTGCAGCTCACGGGCACGACCTTTCCCCAGGGAGAGAGCATGAGTCCGAGCACGCCGTGAATGTCGGCCATGTCACGCTGGGTGGCGCTGAATTCGGCGATCAGGCTGGGATATCCGTCGAGCGTGGCGCTGGTAAAGCTTCTCCCGATTCCCGGTTTTGCCGCCAGCCACACGTAGTTGGTCAGGTAGTAGTCCGCTTCCTTTCTCAATTGTTCGTCCTCGGTCAGGCCTGACGATCGCAAATCCAGCGCGGGGCCAACCGCAACGCTGACCAGCAGGGCGCCTTTCTGTGCCAGATACACCGTACGCAGCGGCGTATCCTCGGAAACCCTCACGTCTCCCGGCAGCGCCACCGATACGCTCGCGCAAAACCAGGCGTCACGGCACAGCCCCTTCTCATATCGCGTGAAGCCGGTCGGAGTGCCCACCAACGATTCGGAATCCACTACCACCCGCGTCGTCCTCTTCACCACCGCCGGCTTGGCCGCCTGCATCATGGGATTGGGCAGAAGGGTCTTCGTCACCGGAATCGGCACGCTCCCGCTCTCCGGCTCCGGAGTCGCCTCGAAACTCCTCAGCGCCGCCAGCCACTCGACCGACCCCTCGTCCGGCAGCAGCCGCGCCCGCGCTTCTTCCTGAAAATGAAACGTCATGAAGGGATAGCGTCCCGGATTGTCCGAGCGCATGCTCGAAAGATCGGGCATGGGGTTCTGCCAATCCAAGGAATCATCAGGTTCCTGCGGCTCGTCGGCGGGATCGCTGTCGTCAAAGGGAGAAGCCAGCGTCAGCTTGTTGTCAATCGTCTGCGAACGGTGCAGCCAGGCCACGTGATGACTGGCAGGATCGAGCAGCAGCGAGATATGCAGGACCGCGGCCACGGCGTTGTTGCCCGCTGCTGGAACCACGCGTCCTCCGCTGGCCGTGCCCGCCGCCGGAAGATCAACGGGCGAGAAAACATATTGCGATGTGACCCAGGCGCAGGACTTTCCATCCACCTGAACCAGATTGCGGAAACGCAGGTCCGCTCCGCTCAATTCCAGGTCCTTCAAAGCACGGTCATGGGGATAAGCGAACTGCCCGCGCGGTTTCCAGGAGTCTCCCGCGGCGACCGGCTGCGGCGAGAACTGCGTCTGCAGCAGGTCCTGCGTTACTTTACGCAAAAGGTCGCCGCCATCCCAATACTTGAAATAGCCGTCGTTGGCGTGGCGCATGACGGTTTCGCCATGCGGTCCCACGCGGAACTTGGCCGGAGAAGATTCGAGCGCCGCCAGCCGCTTCTGGAAATCAGCGGGAGAAAACAGCGCGCAGCGCACGCTGGTCACGCGCATCTCGCTGTAGGTCGCCTCGACCGGGAAATTGCCGTCTTTGTCCGCGGCCTGCGGACGCAGGGTCACGATGGCCGCCAAGGCATAGTCACACGGGCCCCGCGGCGGCGTCAGGATCGCTCCGCTGGCATCCGCGATGGGCAGGAACGATCCGGCTGCTTCCATTTCATAGCGCAGAACTTCCCCCGGCTTCACGTCGGCTTGCAGCAGAAGCTTATGCGGCGCGGGTGCTGCATGCGATTGGCTTTCCAGAGGCAGCGCTGCCGGTCCCACGCCCAACGTCAGGGCAAGGCCGGCGGTCGCGAAGATGGAGAGTTCTCGGTTCATGCCCAGTCCTCCCTGTTTACTGCGGGTCATCGTTCTCGGGGGAGTTGTCCGGGGGATCGTCCGGCGGGTCGTCGGGCGGGTTGTTCGCCGGTGGATAAACGCGACGGATGTAGGACGGCTGCAGTTCCTGGTACTGCGCGGACTTTAATGATTGCGTCGCAGATCCCGGCGCCCAAGGCGGAATCCTCTTCGCGATACACGCAGGCGAAGCCATAATTGCCGTAGGGCGAAGCCGCGACCACGCTGAGACCGCGATACTTGCGCGCGGCGGTGGCAATGGTGAAATGAGTAATCGTCCCCGTGGACCAGTCAATCTGAACATGCTCGTCGCGCGCCAGTCGCGCCGCCTGGCCGAAGTATTCCGGGCGGGCGAACCATCCTTGCAGAAACGCCCGCTTGAAGGTGTCGACGGTGTACTTCAGATCATTCGACTCTGCCGCATAGACGCGGATCGCATGACCGGAATCTTCCTCGTGTCCCGGAACAGCAATCAGGACCGGCCGGGGCTGCTCGGCCGCCCGGCTCCATCTAGGATTCTTAGGGAGAGTGACGGAAAGTTCGTAGCAGGGGATGAGCGTACACAGACGCATCCGCCAGACGCCGCCGGCATCGGGCCCGCCGTCCTCCTCGTTGAGCGGTTGCTTGGCAGCTACGCGGCCGGCCGCCGAGTGTTCCTGGCGCGTCTTGCGGGCCACGTCGCCCAAAGACTGCCCGGAAGAATCCTGCCCCCACGCTCCCAACCCAGCGCCTAGAAACAACCCGGCCAGCGCTATCCCTGCCCAAGTTGTGGTCGGCGATCCTCTCATGGGAGCCGCAATGAATTCACCAGCGTGGTGCACAGCGCTTCCGCATCCGCGAAACGCTGCTCCGGCGCTGTGCATCCGACCAGGAATTGCATGTCCCGGTCTTCGATGAGCGCCCGTTCCCCGATCCACCAGATGTTCTCGTCACGCTGGTAGCGAAAACGAGTCATCAGCGCCGGACGCCCCTCAATCGTCAGTTCCTGCGTGCTCACACCGTCGGTCTTCTCGTGCGACCAGCCGTTGGAGTTGGCCAGGTCCCGCATGCGAATGAAATCCGGGCTGGTCAGGCTGCGATAGGGCGCGTTTACGTCCGCCGGGCCGGCGTAGAGCATCACCGGATCGCCGTTCAGCATCGTCTTGAAGATATGTTGCCCGTTGACGCGCGAGACCACCTCCGCCTTCTCGGGGATGATCACTGACGCCTCGAAGCATTGCTGCGGATTGTGGCAATACTGCACAACGAACGACTGGAATCCCGGAGGAGCCACAGTCATCCCTTCCCCGTTGTCCAGCGTCGCTTGCGCCTTGGTGCGGGGTGCCTGCCGCGTCTGCCGGGCTAGTTCGGCAAGAGATGGCGTTTGCGGACCTGCCTGGCCCGCGGTGACCGGGCCTGGAACCACCTCGTTCGTCGCCGGTCCTGCCGCCCGGGGCGGCTTGCTCTCTCCGATCGTAACCGGGTGTACCACGATGTCTTCTTTCAACTGAATCGAGGGATAAATGATTTGCTCACACATCTGTCCAGTCGTTTTCTCATCCCGAAAGCGCGTGTCGATGGCGGCCCTGGTCTGCTGCACTTCCTGCCACGAAGGATTTGGGTTACTACAAGTGTGGTAGCCCCACCGGTCTTGGGTCAGGCACTGAAACTCGTCGGGGCTCACGCACATCACCGGAATCAAGCTCTTGGACCCGACCACGATCTCCATCGTGCCCCAAACCTGGTGGCCTAACAGGTACGGGCTGCCGTTCCAGGAGCAGTGAAACGCCTTGTGCGAACCCAGCTTGGCGGGAGAGCAGGAGGGGTAAGCCCCGTGCAGTCCTGCCAACTGGCGCACTCCGTTCATCAGATCGCTGTCGCTGACATTGGCAGGAAGCGGAATGGGAGTGCCCGCCAGCACCTCGGTGTTCGTCACTCCGAGGCGCGAGCCGAGCAGCACCGGCCCACCGTTGTCGCGTCCCTCCAGGCTAAAGGGAAAGGGCACGAACAGCCGGTAGTCGCCCGCGTCGTAGCTCTTGAAGCCAGTAGGAGCGGCCTCTGACGCCTCTTCCTCCTGCTGCATTTCCTCGGCCAGAGCCTGGGCCTGATTGGCAGCGTCTTCGCTGGCGGTATGCTGCGCGCGGTTCTGCCGCGCCACATCGCCCAGAGACGGATGCGGCGCCTCGGCATCTTGCGCCCACACCGCAGCTCCCAAACAGAGGAGCCAAGCCATCCCAGCGAAACCTGCGCGTATTCGAGACCTTCCGCTCATGGCAATTGCAAAGACCCGATCAGGGTGGAGCAGACTGAGTCCCCGTCATCAAAGTGATCTCTCGGCGCCATGCAGCCCACAACCAGCGGAACTCCGTTGCTCTCGACCTCGGCTCGCTTGCCCATCCACTCATCCAGCCCGTTGCGGAAATGCATTGTCGTGATGGTCGCCGGGTTTCCGTCGACCTTGCTGAGTTGGGTGCTGACGGTGTTGTATGTACCGGGGGCACGCTTGTTTTCCGGGTCGGCGAGTTGTTTCCAGCGAACCAGATTGGGGCCGCTGGCGCCCCCGCCCTCACAATCGCTGCTCGCCGGACCTGCCAGCAGCAGCAGCGATGCTCCCTGCACCTTGGTTTCAAACACGTACCGCTTGCAGTCGGAGCTGACCAGCTGGGCATCGGCCGGAACCAGAACCGACGCATCCCAGCACTGCGTCGGGCCACTGCAATAGTGGAAAGGATGCACTTTGTAGCCAGGCGGCGCCGCGCTTGGTGCAGTGCCGAAGGAGGACGGCACTGCTGCCTGCGCCGGGGCCGGATGCACCTGGACCGCAACGTCAGCCGACGACCGTGTTCCGCTGACCGTGGCCGCCCCGGCCCCAGCTGCCGGGGAAGACTGACTTGGTTGGGCCGATCCTGCTTGGGGCGATGCCTGCGGTGCGGCTGCCAGTCCGCCCGGTTGCGCTGACTGTTGCTGGGCAGCCTCTAGCCTCAGACGGATCGACTGAAAGACGGTGTCGCACTGCTGCCAGACCTTCCTGGAGTCTGCATCTTCGCGGTCTAGATTTCTCCGGGACCACTCCTTTGTGCCGTAGGAGGCATGTGAATCGTTGAGAAGGTCGCGTGATTGGCTCTCGGTCGGGGTAACGCAGAAAACCGGATAGATGTTGCCCGAACCCAACACGAAGACGGCATTGCCGCTGACCCGGCTTTCCAAAAGATTCGCCGCCGCCAGGCCGCACTGGTAAGCGGCGTGATTGGCGACGGTGATTTTGGTGCAACTCACCGATTGCGCGTACAAGCGGGCAAACTGAGTCGCGGCCTCACGAAAGGCGTCGTCGTTATTCCGCCAGTGGACGACAATCGGCGTTCCCACCAGCACCACGGGGTGCTTGACTCCCACCATCGGACCGGAAAGCACGATGCCCGCATCATCGTGGCCCTCCACTCTGTAGGGGGCAGGCACCCATAACTTGTAATCGCCGGCGTTGTAAGTCTTGAAGCCTCCGGGCGCGCCGCCATCGTTCTGATCTTCCGACAATTCATCGGCTACCTGCTGGGCCTGGCTGGAATCAGCATTGGCCCCCTGCTTCTGTGCGCGCACCTGCCGGGCTATGTCGGCCAGAGACCCGCTTTGCTGGGCCTGCGCCGAGACTGCGGATGGAATAAGAAGCAGGCAGACCACGAGCGCCCACACGCTCACGAAGCAGGCTATGTGGGAACCCTGTGCTGCTGGATGTGATGCTTGGTTCATATACGCATGCTCCCGGTCTGGATTCAGTTGGACCCGTTGGCGCTGATCGCCCGCGCCACGTCCGCCGGCAGGTCGAATTCGATGGCCGTGTTATAGTCGGAGAACGACGCCCGCGAATGCGACCAGTCCACCGTCATCTCATACGGGAGATTATCTTGCAGACCCAGGCAGAGGGTGTCATGCTCCAGTCCGCCAGGACCGCCTTTCATCGTGACCAGCCACTCGCGGCACGGAACTCCGTTCACCGTTTTCTTGTCGCCCTTTTGCAGAATCCCGCGCGCGATCATGGTGGCGATGGGCGGCATCAGGTTGCTGTCCGTGCCCTCCGCCAGATGCCCGCAACCATACCTGGTTTGATTGCCTGTCAGGTGTCCGCTGCCGGCCCAGGAACCATCGGGCTTCCGCACATATTTGTAGACCGCAAAATCCAACTCTTCCCAGCTCATATCGGTTTGCCTGGTGCACTCCGGGGGATCGGTGCAGGTATCGACGTGATGCTCCTGGCGGTGCACGAGGTTGTGGTTGCAGTCAACCTCCCACAGCGTGTCGTTGTGCTGAGTCAGCGGAGTCGCGGAGACGCTCATACGAAAGCTGTGTACCTCCTTCATTGCATCCAGCGTCTTCTTGAACTCCTTTTCCCCGCTGCCCGGTCCCATATAGCTTGCCGCCCAGAGCACAATGGCCACGGCCACGCCCAGACGCACGCCTAACCACACCCAATAACGACCGCCCATAGATAGACCTTTCCCGAATCACCCTCCCGGCTAGGTTAATTGCGGCCCGCAGCCGCATAAAGTTACCTATGTACTGGACCGAATGGCTGACTTTGGCCGAGATCGTTGGCTTTCATGGGTGCTTTCTGGAATGTCGAAACCCGCGCTGCGCGCCCGTTTGCCCCCGCTCGCAAATTTCCGCCGGCAAGGGCAAAATGCCCCAGGGAGGAAGAAGAGAAGAGAACCGCTCTACCGCACTACCACGCCCGCATATCCTACGACCGCATCCCGATCCCCAGACACATCGCCCGAGGTCGCGTATTTCACCAGTTCGGCCGACTTCGCCCCCAACTGTCGCGCCGCCGTCAGCATGGCCACGGCCGGTCCGAAACCGCACATGCTGATGTCCTGCTGCGTGACTACGTCGTAGAGTCCGCGCGGGTCCAGCGTAAGGATTCGTTCGATCGCCCGATGATCTTTCACTCGCGTCACCGCATCCGGCTCGTAGTGATTCATGTCGCTCGAAGCGACGATCAAGACGGGATCCTTCTGCGTGGCGATCACGTCGGCCAGGGCATGGCCCAGTTGTTCAAGCGGTTCGAATTGTGTCGTGCCCAGGGCGATCGGTACAAACCTCAGCTCCGGCTGGCGCAGTTGCAGGAACGGCAGTTCCACTTCGACGGCGTGCTCGGCGCGATGCGCTGCCGGGTCGTCCTGCAAGGCGGAGAATCGCTGCTTCAACGCCGCAGCCAGTTCCGTGTCCACCGGCACATCGCCCAGCGGCGTCTCCCATGCTCCCTCGCTCATGATGGCCAATGGGCGGCCCATCCCGGTGTGGTTGGGACACATCACAATGCAGCGCTCGGGAATCTCGATCCGGGCAAACACCGCGCCCGCCACGTGTCCGGAATACACGTAACCGGCATGCGGCGCGATGCAGCCGATGGCTCGCACCGGAGCTTCCTTTGCCGACTGTTGCGAGAGATAAGCGCGCGCCTCGGCGCGCAGATCTTCAGGGTCACGTGGGTAAAACCGTCCCGCGACCGCGGGATGGCGAACAGTAACGGTAGCCATAAGCCCTCCTTCCGGGGAAGCCGAGAAGGAAGTTATCTAGGGTCGAGAAAACTCCGGATCATGCCGATCTTCTTTGCGATCTTCGCGGACTTCCTTCGCGTTCTTTGCGGTAGGCTTTTTTAGATCCCGACGCGCCCCTCTCAGGTAATCGTACGAGCACCTGCGCCGTTGCGCAAGGCGCGATAAACGGCCGCGCTTTCCTCCAGACTCAGCGTCTCCGCCCGCACCGTGGGTTTCACCTTGGCTTCCGCCAAAGCGCGCTTCAACTCCGTCTCCGCAAACCTGGTCTTCAGGTTATTCCACAAGGTCTTGCGTTTTTGGCCAAACGAGAGCCGCAGAAAATCAATGAACCCATCGCCCGCAACCCCCAATTCTTCCTGCCGCGGCTCGATCGTCAACCGCAGTACGGTCGAATGGACCTTGGGCGGCGGCACGAACGCCCCCGGCGGCAGCGTGAACAGCTTCTCCACGCGTGCGTACAGTTGCGCGGTGGCCGACAAGACTCCGTAATCACGGCCGCCCGGTTCGGCCGCGATCCGGTCGGCAACTTCCCGCTGCACCATGATCACAACGCTCTCGAAATATTTCGAGAATTCAAAGAGCCGCAGCAGAATGTCCGACGTAACGTAGAAGGGAAGATTGCCCACCACCTTTACCCGCTCGGGCGTGATCTCGATGCCGGGTCGTCCCAATCCCGGCTTCGGTCCGAAAAGGGAATCGAAGTCAATCGCCAGGATGTCGGCTTCGATGATTTCCACATTCCGCGCCATGCCGAACTTGAGCCGCAATTGCGCCGCCAATACACGATCCAGTTCCACCGCGATCAACCGCCGTGTTCGTTTCGCGAGCAGGGAAGTGAGGATGCCCCGACCCGGGCCGATTTCGAGCACGGTGCTCTGCGAGACGTCGCCCAGCGCATCCACGATGCGAGCGGCCAGGTCTTCGCTGTTCAGGAAGTGCTGTCCCAGTTTGGGCTTGGCTCGCGGACGCTGGACGGAAGATACCTTTGGCACATTGACCCCTTATTTCCTCGGGAATTAGACTGACAAGTCGGTCCGGCATTTCTGGCCGGAAACCTGGGCCCCACACACATTCATCATAGCGTGCGCGGGGAGAAAGTGCGCTCTGGAGGTATTGTACTCATGCACATCGCGTTCGCCGCTTCCGAGGGCGTTCCGTTTTCCAAGACTGGCGGGTTGGCTGACGTGGTTGGCGCGCTGCCGCGCGCCCTCGCCGCTCTCGGCCACCAGGTCAGCGTCTATTTGCCGCGTTATCGCCAGACCAAGCTGGCCGACCCGGCAACGGTTGTGCGCAGCATCACGGTTCCGTTTGATGACAAATACCGCTTCGCCTCGGTCGTGACCGGAGGCAGCCAGGGCGGCGTTAAGTTCTATTTTGTTGAGTATCCGGAGTTTTACGACCGGGACGGACTCTACGGCACCCCGGCGGGCGACTATCCCGATAACGCCGAGCGCTTCGCTATGTTCTCCCGCGCCGTGCTGGAAGCCTCAAAGATTCTCGGCGTGCCCCAGGTATTTCACTGCCACGACTGGCAGTCGGCTCTGGTACCGGTGCTTCTGCGCACCATTTACGCCGAAGACCCAGCCTTTGCCGGAGTCGGCACCGTCTTCACCATCCACAACATGGGCTATCAGGGATTGTTCCCCCCCGAAACCCTTCCTCTGCTCATGCTGCCCTGGGACCTGTTCACCATGTCGAAGATGGAATTTTTCGGGCAGGTGAACTTCCTAAAAGGGGCGCTCGCCTATGCCGACTTCATTACCACCGTGAGCCGCAAGTACAGCCAGGAGATTCAGACCGCCGAATACGGATTCGGCCTGGAAGGCGTCCTCCACGACCGCGCCGCGACCGTGACGGGAATCCTGAACGGCGTGGACTACGACGAGTGGAGCCCGCAGACCGACAAGTTCGCGGTGGCGAAGTATTCGCCACAGGATCTTTCGGCCAAAGCCAGGTGCAAGCAGGACCTGCTGAATGCCTTCGGCGTCACCAACGCAGACCCCACACTCCCGGTGATCGGCATCGTCTCCCGCTTTGCCGCCCAGAAAGGCTTCGACCTGATCGCCCAGATCATGGACCGCCTGGCGCGCGAAGAAATGATCGTCGTCGCCCTCGGTGCGGGCGACAAACCTTACGAAGAACTGTTTCTCCGCCTCAACAAGCAGTTTCCCAACAAGATCGCGGTCAAGGTGGCCTACGACAACGCTATCGCGCACAAAATCGAAGCCGGGGCCGACATGTTTCTCATGCCATCGCGCTACGAGCCTTGCGGGCTGAACCAGATTTACAGCCTCAAGTACGGGACCGTCCCCATCGTCCGCGCCACCGGCGGCCTCGACGATACCATCGAACCTTGGGACGCCCGCACGGGCAAAGGAACCGGCTTCAAGTTCACCGAGTACAAAGGGGAGGCGCTGCTGCTCACCATCAATCGGGCACTGCAAGCCTATCGCGACCAGACCTCGTGGCAGGTGCTCATGCGCAACGGCATGAACAGGGATTTCTCCTGGACCGCCTCCGCCCGCGAGTACGGTAAGGTCTACGAGCGCGTAAGGCAGATCCGGGGGACTGCGGCCGCGCCGGAAAAAGTCCTGGTCTGACGGGCAGAGTCAATCGGGTACTGCCGAAGGCTAAGGCGGCGGGAGCCCTGCACCCGCTGGAACCTGGGCTGCAGGCGGCGCGGGATAGAGCACAGCGGCCAGCCGAGGGTATCGCCCCGCAAAAAAGTACATGGAATACGCAGGAAAGAACACGATGGCGGGTACAGAGATCAGAGAGACCAGATAGAGAAAAATTGCCAGCAAAACGCATCCCACCACGATTGCCAGAGTGATCGTGTAAACGTTCCAGGTCAGTCCGGCCGCCTTGCCGGTGAGGACTGCAATAATGCTGAGGCCCAGGGTTGGCACGACGAAGAGCAATCCTAGGATGAGCGCGGCGACTCCGATCAGGATGCCCGCGACGACCGCGAGCACGATCTTCATCACGACGTAAGCGACGTATGCTCCCTTCTCGGCCTGCATCATCGGCCACAGCCGCCGCCATCCCTCCATTGCGTCAACATTTTCCAGAGCCATCTGGGGAACGACAAAATCCTTCGTCAGCACAAGAATCACCGCTGTGGCCACAAAGAAAAGGAAGAACACCAGGAAAAGAATGATTCCGCCCAGCACCAGAGCGGGCAGGTGCTCTTTCGCGTCCCTGTGCCACCCCTTGGCGAACACTATGGCCAACGGGATTCCCACCAGTATTACGATCCCCGCCAGAGTAAGCAGAATGTAAAGCAACTTCCACACGAAGTATTTCCATCCGGGGCTCAGCCTGCGGCTCCAACTCCAGCGGATGTGGCACTCTCTGGCGATGATGCTGTCGAACAGAACGAAGCGCATCACGCTGCCTATGTACATCAGGATGATTCCGATGGCGAGCGCGGCGATAATGGCAGCGGTTATGAAAGCGGCCAGCAGGGAAGGATCAATTCCCAGAGAACCGGGGAACCCGGGATGTGGCCCAGCCCCAGGATGGCCGGGAAAGTTGAAGTTGGAGCGGTTGAATCCGTTGCCGCCAAGTTCTCCCGCCAGCAGCCCGACAAAAGCGAGTTTCGTCCATTGACCAATCCGGAAGGGCTTGAACAGTTGTTGCTTGGTGTGTTCCAGGGCGGGCGTGATCGAGTCCACGGCTGTGATGGGCAACGTGCACCTCGGGCAGCGAACGGCTTCAGCAGCAAGGTACTAAGAATCGAGCCGCAGATCAAATCAATTCGGAGGGAAGAAATTCAGAAGACTTTCCGCCGCTCGACCTCTTTACCGCCGCGGTGTACGGGCATCCCGCGCCTGCGCTGAGACCGCAGGTCGACTGGAAGACGACTGCCTCCGCGGCGCTTGTTGAAAGACGGGCAAGGGCATTCGCTGATCCCTCCCCGATGCGTGAGTGCGATCACGATTTTCGGCTGCATTCGCTCCCGCAGATAGCGCGTGTCCTCATGGGGCGCATTCTAACAGCGGTCCAGGGTGGACGACATCGATCGTACTGCCTGGCCTGGCCCGGTCCGTCGGCTGCTAAAATCCTCCCAGCATGGCAGCCGCCCACCAGCCCGCCTTCCCCCGCACCATCTTCCACGTGGATATGGACGCGTTCTTCGTTTCCGTGGAGGAACTCCACGATCCCACGCTGAAAGGGAAGGCCGTCGTGGTTGGAGGCCAGCGCGACGAGCGTGGCGTGGTTTCCGCCGCTTCCTACGAGGCCCGCAAGTTCGGAGTGCATTCCGCCATGCCGCTGCGTACCGCGGCCAAGATGTGTCCTCACGCCATCTTCGTCAATGGCCACCCCGAGCGTTACCGCGAGTGTTCGGAGAAGGTTTACAAAGTCCTCGGCGCGTTCACGCCGCAGGTAGAAATGGCTTCCATTGACGAAGCTTATCTCGACATGACGGGTACCGAGCGCCTGCACGGGCCGCCGCTTCGGGCCGCACATACTCTACACCAGCGCATGAAAGCCGACACCGGACTGAACTGCTCCGTCGGAATCGGCACGTCGCGCCTGATCGCCAAAGTTTCCTCGGCGCAGGCTAAACCGAACGGCGTGCTCTGGATCGTTCCCGGCGCAGAGGCGAAGTTTCTTGCCCCGCTCGATGTCCGTGAAATTCCCGGCGTGGGCAAGGTGATGGAGGGTCACCTGCACGCGCTAGGCATCCAGAAGGTCGGAGACCTGGCCGGGCTGGAAGACTCCGAACTGGAAGACCGCTTCGGAAAATGGGGACTGGCGCTCGCCGGCAAGGCTCGCGGCGAAGACGCCGGCGGCTGGTTCGACTCCGAAGTAGGCGAGGATGTCGGAGCCAAGTCCATCAGCCACGAACACACCTACAACGATGACACCGCCGACACCAGCCAGCTGGAAGCTACTCTCATGCGCCTCTCTGAAATGGTAGGCCGCCGCCTGCGCGAATCGAACTTTCACGCGCGCACGGTTCAACTCAAGCTGCGCTACAAAGATTTCACCACCATCACCCGCGCCCATACTCTGGCCGCTCCGACTCAGCTCGACACCGAAATCTTCGAGCAGATCCGCGCTCTATTCCGCAAGAACTGGAAAAAAGGAACACAGGTGCGTTTGCTGGGCGTGCACGCGTCGTCGTTCACAACCGCACCGGATCAGATTGACTTGCTCGAAGGCGGGCGCCAGCAGCGCTGGAAGAACGCATTGGCCGCCGCCGATCGCCTGCGCGACAAATTCGGAGAGTCGAGCGTTAGCCTGGCGACCGGCCTCCGCGGAGGGTTCCGCGAACGCATTCACGAGAATCCGGCGAGCCTGCCGGGCAAGGGCAAACGAAAAACCACGTAACTTCGCAGCAGAAAATATGTTGCGGGGCTCCCGCCCGCGACCTGAAATGGGGCACGGGCACTGCTGCCCGCGACTGCTTCCCCGCAAGCCCACGCCGATCGCGCCATTTCGTACGTGTCCAGACACGAAACACCTGGTTCCTGTTGAGTGTGCCTACACTTGCGATGCCGATTGGCGGGTCCGCCTTGACCTGCTGAGTCCTGCAAACTAAGATTCCCCTTCGCTTTTTCAGCGTCTACTTCGGAGCCTCAACATGCGCAGATTGTTCCCGTTTGTGATGTTCGCCCTCGTCGCGATCTTTTTCCAGCCTGCCGCGGCTCAGACCGATCCGCCGCTGCTGCTGCGTGACCCCACGGTCAGCCAGACCCAGATCGTCTTCAACTACGGAGGCGATCTCTGGATCGTCAGCCGCGAGGGCGGCGATGCCCGCCGCCTTACTTCCGATATCGGCGAGGAGACCTCCGCATCGTTTTCTCCCGACGGCACGATGGTCGCTTTCACCGGCGAATATGACGGCAACAAGGACGTTTATGTCGTCTCCGCGGCCGGAGGCGTTCCGCGCCGCCTCACCTTCCATCCCTCTGAAGATTTCGTGATGGGTTGGACTCCCGACGGCAAGAAGATCCTGTTCGCCTCGTGGGGCAACAGCTTCCGCCACTTCGAGTTCCAGCTCTACACCGTGCCGGTCGAGGGCGGATTTCCCACGCAACTTCCCATCCCCATTGGAATCGAGGCTACATTTTCGCCCGATGGCTCGCACTTGGCTTACGTGCCCCACATCCAGTGGCAGTCGGCGTGGAAGCGCTACCACGGCGGCCAGACGACTCCAATCTGGATTGCCAATCTCAAGGATTCGAGCATCACCAAAGTTCCCCGCGACAATTCCAACGACCACTACCCCATGTGGGTTGGCGACACGGTTTATTTCCTCTCCGACCGCAATGGCCCGGTCAGCCTCTTTGCTTACGATGCGAAGACGAAGCAGGTCACCGAGGCCCTGCACAGCGACGGCCTCGATTTCAAGACCGCATCGGCCGGGCCGGATGCGATCGTCATTGAGCAGTTTGGCGCCATCAAGCTCTACGATCTCAAGACGCACCAGGCGAAGAACGTTTCCATCCACGTTTCCGGCGATGTTAACGCCGTCCGCCCGCATTTCTCCAAAGTTGATCCCAAGCGCATTCAGAACTTCGGCATTTCCCCCACCGGCGCCCGCGCCGTCTTCGAAGCCTGGGGAGAGATTTTCACCGTTCCCACCGACAAGGGAGATATCCGCAACATCACCAGCAGTCCGGCGGTCGCCGACCGCGATCCTGCATGGTCACCCGACGGCAAATCCATCGCCTACTTCTCCGACGAATCCGGAGAATACGAACTCACCATCCGCGATCAGAGCGGCCTGGGCACGGTCCGCCACATTAACCTGGGCAATCCGCCGTCGTTTTTCTACTCGCCCACGTGGTCGCCCGACAGCAAGAAAATTGCGTACTCCGACAAGCGGCTCCAATTGTGGTATGTGGACCTCGACAACCCCGTCCCGAAACTCGTAGACACCGACTATTTCTGGACTTTTGGCGCCAATCAACTCAGCCAGACCTGGTCCCCCGATAACAAGTGGCTGGCCTACACCAAGCAGCTTCCCAACGGCCAGCATGCCGTTTTCGTGTACTCGCTCGAACAGGGCAAAGCCTTTCAGATCACTGACGGCATGAGCGACACGCTTTACCCGGCTTTCGACAAGGACGGCAAGTATCTCTACTTCACCGCTTCGACCGACATTGCTCTTTCCACCGCCGGCCTCGACATGTCGAGCGATGAGCACCGCGTTTCGCGCAGCGTCTATGTGGCCGTGCTCAGCAAGGATGAGAAATCGCCGCTCGCTCCCGAAAGCGACGAGGAGAAGCCAAAGGAAGAGAAGAAGCCCGATCAGGATAAAGACAAAGGCAAAGATCAGTCCAAGGAAACTGGTAAAGACAAAGCCAAGGACAAAGACAAGGGCAAAGCCGACGACAAGTCGGCCGACAAAGGCAAAGACGACAAAGATAAAGACAAAGACAAGAAGGAAGAGCCCGTCGTCGTCAAGATTGATGTTGACGGCATCCTGCAGCGCATTCTCGCTCTGCCCATTCCTGCGAAGAATTACGTCAACATGCTTCCCGGCAAGTCAGGGATTCTGTTCCTCTCCGAAGGCCCCATGGTCGTTGCTTCCGACGACGAAAATCCAAACGTCAACCAGACCATCCAGAAATTCGACCTCAGCAAGCGCAAGGTAGACAAGTTCCTGGACGAGGTCAACGACTTCGCAGTCTCCTTTGACGGCGAAAAGATTCTCTACCGCAAGGGCGATGCCTGGGCCACCGCATCGACCGACGAACCACCCAACCCGGGAGGCCCGCCCAAGCCCGGTCTCGGCCCGCTCAAGCTTGACGGTTGGGAAGTCTACGTCGAGCCCCGCGCCATGTGGAAGCAGATTTACGACGAGACCTGGCGCATCGAGCGCGATTTCTTCTACGATCCCCACTTCCACGGCCTCGACCTCGACAAGGCCAAGAAAAAATACGCACCTTATCTGGATGGCATCGCCTCTCGCGCTGAACTTACATACCTCTTCGAGGAATGCCTGGGCGAAATGACGGTTGGCCACATGTTTGTGGGTGGCGGCGAAGCGCCAGAGCCCAGGAAGCTGAAAGGCGGCCTGCTCGGCGCCGACTATAGCCTGGAGAATGGCCGCTACCGGATCGCCAAGGTCTACGATGGCGAGAACTGGAATCCCGGCCTGCAGGCGCCGCTCACCCAGCCCGGCGTGAACGTCAAAGCCGGCGACTACCTCCTCGCCGTGAATGGCCGCGATCTGCACGCCTCCGACAACATCTTCAGCTTCTTCGAAGAGACCGCCGGCAAGCAGATCGTTCTCAAAGTTGGCGCCAACCCCGATGGCAAAGACTCACGCGACGTTACCGTCGTCCCGGTCGAGAGCGAAGAAGGTCTTCGCCATCTTGCCTGGATCGAAAATAATCGCCGCCGCGTAGATCAGGCCACCGGTGGCCGCGTTGCCTACGTGTACGTCCCGAACACGGCGGGCGCAGGTTACACCAGCTTCAACCGCTACTTCTTTTCACAGGTCGGGAAAGAAGCCGCCATCATTGACGAGCGCTTCAACGAAGGCGGCCAGCTCGCCGACTACATCATTGACTACCTCCGCCGGCCGCTGATGAGCAAGGTCGTCACCCGCGAAGGCCACGACTGGTCGAGCCCGTCCGAGGCGATTTACGGTCCCAAAGTGATGATCATCAACGAAATGTCCGGCTCGGGCGGCGATGCCTTGCCCTGGTACTTCCGCAAGGCCGGTCTCGGCCCGCTGATTGGTAAGAGGACGTGGGGAGGCCTGGTGGGCATCGGCGGCTATCCCGAGCTGCTTGACGGCGGCCGCGTCACATCCCCGCGCGCCGCGATTTACGGTCTGAACGGCGAGTGGGAGGTCGAGAACCACGGTGTCGCGCCCGATTTCGAAGTCGATCTCGATCCGGCAGCCTGGCGCCAGGGCCACGACGCGCAACTCGAGAAAGCCATCGAGGTCGTCATGCAGCAGCTGAAGGAGCATCCGCTGCCCCAGATCAAACGTCCTCCGTACCCGAATTATCACCAGCACGATGATCTGGGCGTGAAGTAAGTCGAGCGGACGAGGGTGGAAATCGGCACGAAGGGCTAGTAGTCCGCCGCAAGTAAGGTTCGTATCAGGGCATGCCTTCAGAGCCTGCCCTGAGCAGAGTCGAAGGGCCTGCCGTTTAGTGCTGCATTATGACTGCGCCTTCAGGCGCTGAGGGCGGAGATTTCAACACACGCGTAGGGTTTCCCTGCGTCCTTCACGCATCCTCCGCGATCTTCGCGGTTACGGTCAGCCGCAACGTCGCGCGCCCGGCTTTGACTTTCGCCGCTCCGCCCACCTAACATCAGGGGTCTCGTCCGCGTCGCGTGTGAGGTTTGCCCGTGTCGTCTCACTCCTCATCGGAATCGGTGGTCACAGAAACGGTAGTTTCATTTCTCAGGAATGTCCCTCCATTCCAGTTTCTCTCCATTCCTGAACTCTCCCGCCTGGCCGGTCACATGACTCTGGAATTCTTTCCCAAGGACACGGTCATCCTCAGCGCGGGTCATCCCACTTCAGAATCGCTCTACGTCGTGCACAAGGGCGGGGTCAAACTCGCCCTGCGCTCCCAGGTAGGAAAGCAACTTGTGCTCGATATGCGCAGCGAAGGGGAAATCTTCGGCCTGCTCTCGATCATGAGCAAGGACCTTGCCCGCCTCGACGTCACTGCCATCGAAGACACGCTCTGCTACCGCATCCCGGCTGAGCAGGTGCAGCGGCTCATTTCTTCTCATGCTGACGTCGCCAACTATCTGCTGCGAACGTCAGTGACCCGCTATATGGACCGCAGCCTGCAGGAGCTCCGCATCCAGACCGGGCTGATGGGCGACACCGAACGCCTGCTCTATTCCATTTCCGTCGGCGACGTGCCCGGCTCTCCCGCGGTCGTTTGCCCGCAGGACACAACCATCCGGGAAGCTGCGCAGATGCTGGCGCGTTCGAAGGCTACTTGCGTGTTCGTAGTGGATGCCGGCGGCGTGGCCTCTGGCATCGTCACCGATCGCGACTTCGCCGAAAAAGTTGTGGCCCAGGCTCTGCCCCTCGAACTGAAAGTCACCGACATCATGAGCAAGCCCGTGATCGCCGTCGAATCCAGCGAACGGCTCTTCCTTGCTTTGCTGGCCATGGTGAGCCGCAACATCCATCACGTGCTGGTCACTCAGCAGGGAAGGCCCACGGGTGTCCTCACCGCCCATGATCTGATGGTGCTGCAGGGCAAGTCTCCGCTGAACGTGGTCCGATTTATTGAATCTCAAACCACCGTGCAGGACCTCGCCGCCGCGCAGACCCGCATCAGCGGACTGCTGCCCCTCCTGCTGCGGGAAGGTGCCAAAGCCAGTCACGTCACGCGCGTCGTCGCCGAGGTCAACGACCGCCTCATCGTCAAGATTCTGCAGTTTGCCGAAGCCAGGCTTGGCCCCGCCCCGGCGCCCTACTGCTGGGTCGTGCTGGGCAGCGAAGGCCGCCGCGAGCAGACCTTCAAGACCGACCAGGACAACGCCCTGATCTATTCCGATTCCGGAGGCGAATCCGCCCGTGGATACTTTGCCCAACTCGCCGCCTTTGCCCAGGACGCGTTATCCACTTGCGGCTACCCGCTCTGCACCGGAAACTACATGGCTAGCAACCCGCGCTGGCGCCAGCCGCTCCAGGTGTGGTTGAACTACTTCCATGCCTGGATCACCGAAGCCGCACTTCACGACACCGAAGACGCGCTCCTGTTTTTCGATATGCGTCCCGTGGCCGGCGACTTTGCCCTTTTCCAAACCCTCAACGCCAGGATGCGCGAATGGTTGCGGGACGCCGGCCTGTTCAAGTCGGTGCTGGCCTGCATCTCCGTTACCCACAAGCCCCCGCTCGGCTTCTTCCGCAATCTTGTTCTCGAGCGCAGCGGGGAACACAAGAATCAGCTTGATCTCAAACTCTTCGGCACCGGCCCCATCGTGAATGCCGCCCGGATGTTTGCCCTCGATGCTGGCATCGAACACACCAACACCTCCGACCGCCTTGCTGCCCTTTCCTCCGCTCCGGAGAAAGATCCAGCCATCTTCCGTGACCTGCAGGAGGCCTTCGAGTTCTTCACCCTGTTGCGCATCGAGTGCCAGCTTCGGCAGGTCCGGGGGGGCGAGAATCTGAGCAACTACATTACTCCCGACACGTTGACGCACCTGCAGAGGAGCTTGCTCAAAGAAGCATTCCGCACCACCGCGCGGGCGCAAGCCCTGATCGAAGAGACATTCCGGACCGCCGTTTGGTCCCAACTGGGGCGATGAATGCCTGCCTGGCTGACAAGGAGGACTGGAGCGCATGAGGTGGATAAACCTGCGTGGTCGAAGGATGCCCCACCCGCTTCACTGCGCTACGTCGTCTTCGACACTGAAATGACCTCGCTCGACCGCCGCACCAATCGCCTGCTCTCTATCGGCGCCGTTGCCATGCAGGGGGCGAGCATCCAGCTAGGCGAGCAGTTTTATCGCGTGATCAATCCCCAGGTTTCGATTCCGGCGGAGAGCATCGTCATCCATAAACTCCGCTCCGCCGACGTCGAGGGCGCAGACCAACTGGCGAAGACTCTCGATGACTTCTGTCAGTTTGCCGCGGGCTCACTGCTGGTCGGCCATTTTGCGGACATCGATCTGAGAATCCTGCGCAAGGAAATGCGCCAGACCGGACACAAACTCGATCAACCCGCCCTCTGCACGGCCCGCATCCATCACTGGATCCTGCGCCACAGTCCGTATTCCGAGGACCTGGCCTTGCAGCTGGAAAAGCTCGATCTCCCGGCGCTCGCCAGGTTCTACGGCCTCGGTCCCCACGACGCCCACCACGCGCTCTCCGACGCGTTCCTCACCGCTCGCGTGTGGCAGAAGATGCTGCACGCCGTCGAGCAGAAGGGAATCCACACGTTAAAGAAATTGCTGAAAATCGGAGAGGTGTGAGTCGGGAGCTGCTTCCGTCATCTGCTGCGCGCCGAAGCTACCAGCGATCCCACGCCCGGCTTGTACCCGTAGTAATCGCCGATCATCTGCAGCCGCTCGATGATTTCTTCGTCGTAGTGTTGCTTGAGCGGCGCGGTCAGAATGTTGCGCTGGGCATTGGGATCCTGCGTGAGGTCGAACAGGTAACTCTGCGCCGGAGAATCATAGGTCGCATACAGATACCGCTCGTCAGATGTAAGAATGCCATACACCGCCTTCGCGTCCGACGCCAGAAAGAGATCCCTCGGACGGTAGCGGTCCAGTTCCTGCTTGGTCTCGGCCAGCAGAGGCCGCCCGTAGAGCGGGTTTTGCCGGATCGGCCGGTGCCCCAGCAGATAGTAGAGCGTCGGCGTGATATCGGTCAGCGTGGCCAGCCGCGTATCGTCATACACAAATTGCTCGCGCATCTTTGCCGGCAGGTGGATGATCAGCGGCACGCGCATCACTTCCGGCCAGATCACCGTGGAATGGCTGGTCCGCCCGAACTCGCCGGTGGCGTCGCCATGATCGCTGGTCACAATGATGATGCTGTTGTCGTACATTCCGCGCCGCTTGAGATCGCTGAAAAACTCTCCCAGGCACTGATCCACCCAATGCACTTCGTAGGTAATCCGCGCGTTCATGCCCGCCGGTGCCTGCCAGTGCTGCGAAGTTGGCGAGGGCACGTCATTGCGCGCGAACTGGTGCACATTCTTGGGCTGGGTAAACAGGAACACTGGCTGCGCCGGATCCCGGGGAGCGTCCAGCGCTGCCCGCAATTGCGTCAGCGTTGAACTTAGCTCCAGTTCGTTCCACAGCTTCCTGTCGTTGTCGAGCTTGACCATGCCATCGTCGGCCGGCAGAATCGGTGTCAGAACGTCGTCCATGCTGACCATGCTCCGGTAATGATCCGCGTGCAACATCTTGTCGAGGCTGTTCAAGCGCGAGAACGGCTGCAGGTAGTGCGCGTGCAGCAGCAATGCTCCCGTCCAGATGGCCGGCTCGGAAAGCGACGTCCCGGCATACTGTGAGTAAACGTGGTGCAGGACGATGCTGTCGCGCGCGAACGCGTCCAGGTTCGGAGTGTAGGCAACGCGTGAATTGTAGACGCCCAGATAATCGGGCCGCATGGAATCGATCACAAAAACAAAAATGTTCGGAAGCGGTCCTCGTGCCGGAGTCAGCGTGTCAACCAGGTCCACATCGGCGCGGGCCTGCGTATCGCGGACATTCGTGTATTCCCGCAAAATGCGGCACAAGTCGCCGCACTCTTCCTCGCGTCCGTTGCCCAGAAGGTGATGCACCAACTGGAACGAGCTGTCATGCCCGCCGTACGCTTCCAGGGACAGCGAAATTTCGTCATCGGTCGCGCCCAGCGGCCTGCTCCAGAAAATCTCTCCCGCCTGCAGCGTCTTGTAGGCCGCGGCGCTTCCCGCCAGCACCAGCAGCACGGCCAGCGCGGAATATTGCGCGCGCTTCGGCCGCAGCCGGAGCAGGCACAGGCTGACCACGATCCAGATAATCAGCGTCACTGTGCCCTCGAAAAATCCGCTCCAGTCCGCTCCCCCAATCAGGAACGGGAACGCAAGGGCGAGCGCGGCGGATGCGGCCAGCGCGATCCACCAGCCCAGTCCAGCCGGCAAGCGGCCGCCGAAAACCCGCGCCTTGGTCGCGCTCTGCCCGGAGTCGAGAAACGGCACGATGAGCGAAAATCCCCACAACGTCAGGCTCAGCGCCAGTGATCCCGCATAGGCTCTGGCCGCCCATCCTCCGAAACTCAATCCGTTCGCCAGGAAGCGAAACAAGGCGAGCCATAAGGAAGCGAACACGAACGCTCCCGCCCCGGCGCGGCGAAACCACTGCGGACGCGCGGTTTTGGCGGCCAGCGCGAAAATCAGGTTGATTACCGAAAACACGGCCACAGCTACGACCAGGTGCGAGAGCAAACTCCACAGCGTCAGCTCCGCGTCGGTCCAATGAAAGGCTAACGTCCGCGTCTCGCTGTAGAGGCGCATCCGCGCGCCCACCGTGTAAACCAGGCAAACTACCAATGCGATCAACAGTCCTGCGGAGTATGCGAGCGTGCGGTTGTCGCCGCCGTCCTGTGTCTGGTCTCTGGCCTCGCCGGACTTCCAAAGCGCGACTGCGATGGCGGGTACCAGCGCCGCCAGACTCCACCAGTAAGCCGCGCGATTGTCTTCAAGAGAGGAAAGAAACGGGCGAACGCTCAGGTAAATTCCGGCCGCGGCTGCCAGGCCGATGCCGCCGAGAAATCGCCGGTCCCGCCTTGACCACGCCTCAACCGGCCGCCAGTTCGCCGCCACCGCCGCCGTCACTGCAACCCAATACAACCCAGCCTGATGCTCCGCAAACCATGGCATCCAGGCGTACGCTGGCGACTTGATCAGGAAGAAGTACGTATAGGGCAAGAACGCCAGCAGACAATACAGCGACGTGAGAACGAAATACGTTCCTGCGACCAGCCGGAGCAGTGTGTTCAGCCACAGCCTCAAATGCAGATCCTCAGAGGCAACACGAATCCCACAGTTGCCAATTCTTAATTGTCAACGACCGGCTTCAGCGCTCGCAAGTTACTGTAGCGTAGCCGCTAAAGGGGCAATGTGCAGGCATCCGGTGCCCAGGAAGGCCGATCCCGAATTCGATCCCCTGCGTTCCGGGCCCCATTTCCTGGCCCTGCTGTGCCCCCGACGCGGTGCGGCACGAGCATTCCCCCGGAGTGCGTCAAATCACAGACCCCAGAGTTGGGCGATGCTAGATTTAGCCGTGGCGACTCCGTTCGCATTCGGCGAGGCATTGTTCCTGGGGCTGGCCTCCGGACCGGCCTGCGTGGCCTCCTGCGGTCCCGTCCTGGTTCCTTCCTTGCTTGCCGAGCGCTCCGGTCTGCGTCTGAATAGCCGCTATCTCTCTGCCTTCCTGGCAACTCGCCTCCTGGGATATCTGCTCTTTGCGGCAGTGGCCTGGGAACTTGGCGCGCTGGTGTCGCTTCCACCCTCGGCACGCTCGTTGATCTTTGCCTTGATTCACGTGCTGCTGGCGGGCGTGCTGCTCCGGTATGCCTACGCCGTTGGCCGGGCTTGCGACCATGCCTGCGCGGGTTCGGAGCTGGTCACGATTGGCGGGGCAGGGAAGCATCGCATCACCGGCGCTGCCGTTTTGGGCTTCCTTACGGGAGTCAGTCTCTGCCCTCCGTTCGTGGCCGCGGGTGTGCGCGCAGCGGAGTTGGCCAGCGTGCTGGCAGCCGTACTCTTTTTCGCCGTATTTTTTCTCGGAACCTCAGTCTGGTTTGTGCCTTTCGCGGGGCTGGGCTGGGTGCGCCGCAATGAAGCCGTGACCACCGTCGCGCGCATGGCCATGGCGTTGATCGCTCTCTATTACCTTTATGCGGGTCTCGCGACCCTGCTCAGGAAAAGCACTTATGGCTACTAAAGTCCTTCCCACCCGGGAGCCGCGGAGCGTGCGCCGGTCTCTTCTGTTGACCTTGCCCATCGCTCTCTGGTCAGCCCTGATGTTCACGCCCGGCTTCGCGCAGGCCAATCGTTCGCAGCGCATCGCCAGCGCCATCACCATCGTTTTCATGGTCGTTCTCTTTTTCATGATGATGCGGACGTGGACCACCTATCGCTGGCGCCGCTGGTTCTTTGTGGCCTTGGGGCTGCTGTTTCCGGTGGGCTTCATCCACACTGTCATGGTGATGCGCGGCACCATGGGCATCCCGATCGAGGAGATGATCGCCGGCCGCACACCGTTTTGTTTCCTTCCAATTCCTCTGCTCATCCTGCCCGCGGCCCTCACCAGGACGTTGGTGTTCCCGGGTTCGATCTTGCCCAACGGAGGCATGTCAGGCGGCGGAATGGCGGCGATGGCGGCCATCTGGCTGGCGGTCACCATCGTGGTAGGGAAAGGCTGGTGCAGCTACGCCTGCTTCTTCGGCGGAATCGAAGAGGGCATGGCATCGGTTGCCCCGAACGCGAAGTTGCGGAAGCTTGATCCTCGCTGGCGCTATGGCCCCTGGGCCGTGCTCTTGGCGATGGTGCTGCTGTCGCTGGCGTTGTTTGAACCGGCGTACTGCATGTGGCTCTGCCCCTTCAAGGCGGTGTCGGAATACGTGGCGGCCCGCAGTACGGTGGGGCTGATCCAGAACGGAATCTTCGTTGTCCTGTTTGCCGCACTGGTCATCGCCCTGCCGCTCCTGACCAAGAAAAGAACGCAGTGCGCTTTCTTCTGCCCCTTCGGCGCTTTCCAATCCATCTTCAACAAGACGAGCGTGTTCGACGTAAAGATCGACAAGACGCGCTGCACTCCCTGCGTGCTTTGCCAGAAAAGCTGTCCGACCATGTCGCTGACCGAGGAATCGATCGCCAAAGGCGAGACCTTGATGTCGTGCATGAAGTGTGGCGCATGCGTGGATGCCTGCCCCAAAGACGCTGCGGTGTGGCACATCCGCGGGACCGAAGTTGCGGTCAAGCCGGAACGCGCGCGGCTCATGTTTTTGTACGCGGCCTGGGCCATGGCCATCATGTTCGGAGGCAGCATCATCGCGCAGGGTCTGGCCACCATCCTGCACCTGTTCGTCTAGGAGGCATGCATGAGAACGCTGATGGCAAAACTCGGCTACTCCGCAGCCGGACTGACCGTTTGCGCGGCCGTGCTGGCGCCTTTTGTGCTTTACGGCATGTTCACCAAAGGATTTGCCAGCCTGGGTTTGCACGTGGACGAAATGTACTCCGGAGGACCGAAGGTAAGGACCGTGCAGGCCGCCGGCTACACCATCGACATTCACCGGCAGGTATCTCCCCACATGTGGCAGCGCGAGAAACCGTTTGTGCAGCTGGATTGGAGGCCGGTGAGCGCGCTGCCAGCCCACGTCTCCGAATTAGTGGATATTGACGGCGATGGCCAGCCCGACGTTCGCGTCACCTTTGACGTGCCCAGGGACCCCAAGGCGCCCCTGCGCGTGAATGTGGACTCGCTCAACCCACGCTACGAGGCGATGCGGAATGTAGGCAAACAGAAGTTTTCCGACCTGATCGTGCGGGTAGACGACGCCATCCTGGTGCGCGTGCCAGTCGCGCAGTAATTGCTCGCGGCTGAGAGAGATCGGACGGATCAGGAGATCCAACTCCCGCACTCGCGGTCGGTTCTCTTCCATTGGCCGCCGATCTTTTCGAAGACCAGTGTAGCGCCGCTCCCGCAGAGAGCCCCGCACCAGTAGCCGTAGCTCACCACTGCGTAGTGGTGTTCGCGATCGAATGCAATCTCCGACATTGAAAACAAGCCAGTCTCGAACGCATCCCGAACGGCGTCCTCCACGGTTTTCCCCCTGCGCATCGTCCTATCTGGATCGTTCGCGCGGACCGTGGCGGCTTGCCTGTTCCGATCAACCAGCCGCACGTTCTTTCCCGGTAGGACTTCTCGGGTCAGGTTATGAAACGACCGGAAGGCTGGGGAAAGGCTTTCCAAGGATATTCCCTGCAAACACTGGCAATTGGAAAGCCCTGTGGATGTCGCGTCGAGCGGGTAGGTCGTAACCGACACGTTCAATGATGTCCAGCCTTGGGACAGCCGTCGACCAAGGACAGCCCTGTAGATAGCGATCTCGTCTACGCCCAGAGGGATTGTGTTTTTGATGGCCCTTTCGTGGCTGGAAGCCGAAGACGAGGAAGACACCGCCAGCATCCGGGTAACCTCGGGGCAGCCCTCTACGAGCCGTCGCGGTGGCGGCGGGGCATGGACCGTCGCAGCCAATTCGGCAGGCGTAAGGGCCGCGATGCGCATATGGCGCCATGTCCACAGCCCTGCCACTGTGACCAGGACCGCAACCGCAGCGACGATAATTACGCTTCGCTTCACTGTTTACCTAGACACCAAGCTCGCAAGGTGAGTTCCCGAACGCCTGCGGCTATAAGCCTACGACCGACGACTAACGGCCAGCGCCCGCCTAAACACCGTCCCAAAAAACGAAGGCCGGGCACACCGGAAAATGATCTTCCGGTTTGCCCGCCTCGTCTTACTTCAACTTGGAGTGCCACTCCTGTCCAGCCTTCAGACTGGAAAGGATCTCTGCACTTGGCGGCAAAGATCCTTCGCTCAGGATGACAGTTCTGATGTGTCTAAGCGGCCTTCAGTTGCCCCCATTCGAATTCGATGCGGTCGTGGCCGGAGCTGCATTCTGAGCCGCTGCGCCGTACCGGGTGAGCCGCGGGAAGAAGGGCGTGACTTCAAACGGCATCTTATCCCGCGCCGAGGTGATGGCGACCGGAGCCGTCTTCACCATTTCTGCCTTGTCGTCCCAGGGATTGATCTTCACGCGCCCGCCCAGAGGCAGTGCCGCGATCTGATCCAGTTTGTTGTTGTCGAGCGCCGGGCCCTGTGTGGACAGCGCCGACAAACGGATCACCGACCCGCCCTCTGCCAGAGGATTGCCCAGGTGCGTGGTCAGCAGCGCGTTCAATTGTCCGGCGCGCGCCTGCAACGCTTTCAGGAACAGGCCGACGTTATCCAGTTTCTGCGCGTAGGGCGAGTTCTTCAGCAGTTCCACCGCCTTCTTGTCCGCCGCCTGCTCTTCCTCGGGAATGTGTTTGAAGCCCAGGTTCTCGTATGTGGCGTCATCGGAGAACAGCATGCGGTCGTTGAACGCATACTTCGAGCCCAGGTTGTGGCCGAGCACGATGTGCGCCAGTTCATGCGACAGCACTGCCGCCAGGCTGGCCTCATCCGGCAGCACGTCAATCAGCCCGCGGCTGATCACGATCGTGTTGCCCACGCTGAAAGTTTCCAGCGGCGCCGTCAGCAGCACGCGCGTGCGCACCGGCCGCGGCAGATCGATGTTGTTGGTGACCTCCAGGTTGTTGACAACCGTCTGAAGGATGTGGTCCACGTCGCCCTCGGGCGCGAGTAATCCTGCCTCGGTCAGGCGCTCCACCACGTTGTCTTCTGCCTGCTGCTGCCATACCCGCTCCGCCTGCAGCGGCGATGCGTCCTGCTGGGTCGGACTATCGTCCTTCACGCTGTCCACTCGGATCTGCGTCAGTTCGTCGTCCTTGCCCCCCTTCTTCAGGTCGTAGCCCCAGATGCGCGTCTGCGCCTTGAACGCCAGCTTGTTCTTTACTCCGGCGCTGAAATCGCCCTCTTCGCTGTAGATATATGCCGGCACCCAGTAGCCCGGAATCAGGTTCAGCCGCCAGCTGTCCATGTGGAAGAAGTAGGAATTGCGCGGCGCCGGATAGTACGTCCCGTTCAGGCGCACGATATTGAAGTTCTGGTCCTCCACCCATAGCCGGCCCAGAAAACGGCCGCGGCCCGCGCTCTTCTTGGGAGTGACGTCAAACACCAGGCAGCGCACTTCGCCCAGAAACTCGCGGCGGACATAGCGGAAATCGTAGTGTCCGCGGTCAAAGTCCGTGCGGTCGGCATACACCATCCAGGAAAATCCCATGGGCTGGTACTGGACCTTGTAGAGCTTCTCGAACCCGCCCAGCAGGCGGCTCTGCATGCTCTTGGTCTCTTCATTTTTCAGATAGTCCTGGCGGTCCGGCGTTTCGCCCATATCCAGGCGGCCGAGGAAGTAATGATCCTCGCTCGGAACCGGGCCCAGCTGCGGGTCGCTGCTCAGATTCTGCAGATAGGTTTCCACCACCGGCGTGCGGTTCGAGAGCATCTTGATCAAGCCGTGCTCGTGCTCGATGAAAAGGCCGACCACCTGATCCATCGTGGTAGGCGCAGGTGTAGCCGGAGCGGGCTCAGCGGCGGGCTGGGCCGCGGGCGCCGGAGCCGGCTGCGTGGCCTGTGTCGGCGCCGGCTGTGCCGCCGGTGCTGCAGGCTGAGACGGTTGCGCCGTCTGCGCCGTATCCGGCGCGGGTGGCTGTGCCGGCGGCTGTGAATCTGCCGCCTGCTGTGCGGCTGCGCTCAGCGTTCCAATGAACGACGCTCCGAGCAGAACCGCCGTGAGCTTCCAATTCCAAGTACGCATGACTCTCATCTCCCAGGTTTCAGTGACCCAAGTTCGTGTCTGATTCACTGCAACTGCCGAATTACTTCGCCAAACTCTTTTTCGCGAACTTTCTTCCGCGCGCCGCCTCAGTAGGCCAGCTGGAATACCACGTGCACAATGGCGTTGGAATCCACCGCCTGTCCGTTGCGCAACGCCGGCTTAAACCGGATCTTGCTGGCGGCTGCAATCGCCGCCTCATCCAGCCCGTGACCCAGGCCGCGCACCACCTTATTCACCTGCAGCGTGCCGTTCGCTCCAAAACTCATTTCCAGCAGCACTTCGCCTTCGATCTTCAAACTACGGGCTTCCGCGGTGTAAACCGGATTGGGCTTGAACGTGATCTCCACCGGCGTGGTCAACCCTGTCTCCGCCGCCACCACCTTCGGTCCCTGATGCACCACTTGCTCCGACCCGAATCCTCCGGTCGAAATCGCACCCTTGCCGTTGCTGCGCCCGTCTCCCTTGCCCGGGGTTGCGACGCCGCTTCCAAAATCGGCGCTCGCCACCGTACCTTTGATTCCTTTTGCCCCGCCCGATCCGTTGCCTTGTCCCGGGCCTGCGGGCGCGTCAAACGATCCCAGCGAGGCCGCGTACAGCTTCGCTCCCTGCTTGCCCGTGCCGGGCAGGCCATTGGGATCGCCGAATCCTCCGGTCTGCACTTTCTCGATCGGAGCATTCACCGTCGGGGTTTGCGAGCTTCCAGTGGGCGCAAAGTCTCCGGTGTGGACCAGTTGCGGACGGGCCCCGCCGGTCGCGATCTTGATCTGCGGTGCCGCGAACTGATTGACTACGACCTTAGGTGCTTCCACCGGCTGCGGCGCTTCCCGCCGCATCTCGCGCGGCACGACCAGCTTGGGCGCCTCGAACTCCGCCATCTTCACCTCTGGCAGCAGCCGGGGCTTGACCTCGGCGGGCTTCACCTTGATCGGCTCCGGTTCCGGTCGCAGCGACGGCATGGGAATCAGCTCGGTTATGTGATACTGCTGCAATTGCAGCTTTTCCGGCAGCAGCAGGCTCAGATTGATAAGGAGAAGCACCAGCAGCGTCACCAGGCCGTAGCTGGCTGCCATTGCCTTCTTGTTGACCTTGCGTTCAGGCAGTAGTCCGAGTTGAAATCCGCGGTAAGGCGTCGCCATGCAAATTCACTCCATTGGGACCCAGCGGGGGAGTGCGCCGGGGCTTGGAGACTTAAAAATACGAGAGATAGGACAGGGGGTAAACGTGTCCACGGCTCTTGACCTTAGGTAACTGTGGACATGTCCGTTTGTGCAAAACGGCCCAGAACGGGCGCGGGACGGGACGTTTGCCGATTAATCTCGCCCCGGCCGGACGAAACAGGCAAGAAACACAAAGGTATCCGGAGAAAAACTGGCTCCAACCTGTGGAAGATTCCTCAGCGCGGCGCCTCGCCGATTCCCGGCAAATGTAGTTACGAAAGCGTTAGGTGGGATGAGATTTCTCAGCACCCTTGCGGTCAAATGCTCTTGCCTGCCGCCCGCCGCCGCACAGAAGAGAAATACGCGAACACGGGAATTCCCGCCAGAATGACCAGCACGCCATACCCCGAGTTCGGCCAGTCGTTCTTGAACGTGTAGCACAACAGAGCAGCCGCGACCGCCACGAAGACCGCGGGCACTACGGGATATCCCCACATGCGATAGGGACGCGCCGCCTGCGGTTCCCGCCTGCGGAACACAAAAACCGTGCTGCCCGCGATCATGTAAAACAGCCACTCCGCAAAGATGGCCAGCGAAAACAGCTGGCGGAAATTTGCTCCGAGCAGCAGCAGCACAATGGACAGCGCCGCCTGCACTAGGATCGCCACCGAGGGCGTGTGGAACCGCGGATGCACTTCCGCCAGAGCGCGAAAGAAATATCCATCCCGCGCCACCGCATAGGGCACGCGCGCTCCGCTCATGATGGTGCCGTTCAGCGTCACCAGCATGGAAAGTGCCATGCCCGCCGAGACGATGCCCGCACCCACGCGTCCCATGACCAGCGCCACCGCATCCGACGCCGGCCGCGGCGAAGCCGCAATCGCGCTGGCCGGAAGCACGTACTGCACCGCCGCATTCATCAGCATGTAGAGCGCGCCCACCGTGGCCACGCCTGCGATGAGCGCGATCGGAATGCTCCGCTCCGGCCGCTTCACCTCGCCCGCCACCATATTCAGATCATTCCACCCGTCATACGCCCACAACGCCGCCACCAGCGCCGCCATGAAGCCGGCAATGCCGCCCTTCGCGCCCGCAAACGTTCCGGCGAAGTTGCTCCATCCCCGGCCCACGGCGTTTCCCATTCCGCTGAAGCACACCACCACAATCCCCAAAATGATGGCGATCTTCAGCGCCGTGAACACCAGTTGGAACTCGCCCGCTTTTTTGATGCCGAGATAATTCAGAAACGAGATCAGAATGGCGGCCGCGATGGCGACGGCTTGTCCCCAGGTGACGGCCAGCGGCGTGGAAATCAGGTTGGCTGAGAAAAAAGAAAAGACGGAAAACGTTGCCAGAATTCGCACCAGCCCGGTGACCACCGTTGCCACCGACGCCGGTTTGGCCACCACGAACCATGTCCATCCGTAGAGAAACGACGCCAGCGGTCCGTAGGCATCGCGAACGTAAACATACTCTCCGCCCGCCTGCGGCTTCATCGCGCCCAGTTCGGCGTAAGTGAGCGCGCCAAAAAACGACAGCAACCCGCCCACGATCCACGCCAAATACACCAGCGCGGCCGAGCCGACCGCCTGCATCATTTCCGCGGGGACCAGGAAAATCCCGCTGCCGATAATCGTTCCCACGACTACCGCCGAGGCGTGGCTCACCCCCAAATCGCGGGACAGCTCAGGACGGGAACTGGCGATCTCGGGCATGGCGGAAGTGAGCTAGTATACGCGAGAGGCCAGAAAAGCCTTTAACCGCGAAGGTCGCGAAGAAAGGCCGCAAAGAACGCAAAGAAAATCTGCTTAAGTTGCTTTTCTTCGCGTACTTTGCGGCCTTCCTTCGCGACCTTAGCGGTAAAGATGTTGCTCGTTCGGTAAAGGGCTCTCGTCCCGCGGTTCCTGGTAGTTGTTGACCATACGCTTGATCCCGTCCTTAAGCAGGACGACGTGAAAGTTGATCAGGAGCCCGACCTGAAGGTCCAGCAGACGCAGATGAGACAGCAGTTGCGCCTCATCCACGGGATGAAGTGCCTCCTCGCACTTGACCTCAACCACGACCTGCCCGCCGACCACCAGATCCGCACGGAACCCGCACTCCAGCTTGACGCCGTTGTAGATCAGAGGGACTGCCTTCTGCCGTTGCACATGAAACCCTGATTGCTCGAGTTCGTAGGCCGGCAGGTTTCATAGGCCGACTCGAGCAGTCCTGGGCCCAGCTTGCGGTGAATCTTGATCGCCGCTCCGATTATCTCGGGAGTAATGTCTATTCCGGGCAGTCGTCCGTATCTCATGTTTAGGACTCTACCCGTCGGCCACTCTCACACGAACCAGAATCTTCGTGAAATCCAACGGACATTCCCGAAACGAAACTAAAGGCTTAACCGCGAAGCTCGCGAAGAATCCGCGAAGAACGCGAAGAAACCCACTAGTCAATGGATTCTGCCCGCCTCTTTGCGTCCTTCGCGGACTTTCTTTGCGACCTTTGCGGTCAAAAGCTTTTCACCGCCAGCAGCACAAAGCTCTTGAGCGCAAAGAACGCCTAGTAGAATCCGCAAAGATCGCAAAGAGAAGCTACTCTTTCGCGACAAGACTAGCGAGGTATCCCACCCCAAACGTCACCGCCGTTCCGATCATCACCCACCATGTCCACGGGATCTGCGTCCCCAGCCACAGGTACAGTTCCACGCCGAATCCGCACATCATGCCCACCATCGCGCCGCGATGATGCGCACGCCGCGTGAGCACGCCCAGCAGAAACACGCCGAGCAACGCCCCGTACGCCACCGACGCGATTTGCAGCCCGACTTCCACCACGCGTCCGACTTTATGCAGTGCGATCACCGCCAGCCCAAACAGCACTAGCGCCCAAACCAGCGTCGCCAGCCGAGAGAGCCGCATCTTGGTTTTCTCATCGGCCTGGGGCCGCAGCTTCACGTAGAAATCCAGAATCGCGCTCGACGACAGCGAATTCAGCGCCGCACTCAGGTTCGACATCGCCGCCGCCAGGATGGCCGCAATGAGCAGCCCGGAAATGCCGTGCGGCATCTTCGTGACGATGAACGTCGGATAAATCCGGTCCGGCTTCCCAAACACCGCCGACGGCGCGCGATAGTACGCCCACAGCATGATCCCCACCATCAGGAACAGCGCAAATTGAAACAGGATCGCCACCCCGCTCGACAGCAGCGCCGTCGCCGATTGTTTCTCGCTCCGCGCCGCCAACAGCCGTTGCACGATCAGCTGGTCGGTTCCGTGGCTGGCGGTGGTGAAAAACGTTCCCCCGATCAGTCCTGCCCAGAATGTATAAGGAATCCACAAGCTCCGGGTGAAATCGAAGACCTGCAGCTTGCCCGCCCCGGCCGCTGCCGCATGAATTGCCGTCCAGCCGCCGGGCACCAGATGCACAATCGTCACCATCCCTACCAGCGTCCCGCCCACATAAATCGCCGTCTGCACCACGTCGGTCCAGATCACTGCCGCCAGCCCGCCTTCAAACGTATAGATCAGCGTCAATGCAGTAATGATTCCGATCGAAGCTACCTGTCCTGTCCCCAGCGCGATCGCCACCACAATCGACACGGCATACACACGCACGCCTTCCGCCGCCGCCCGCGTCAGCAGGAATAAACCCGCCGTCAGCGAGCGCAGCCCGCGCCCGAACCGCCGCTCAATCAGTTCATACGCCGTATACAGGTCGCCGCGGAAGTAGTGCGGCAGCAGCACAACGCTGATGACTGCCCGGCCCACCACGTATCCCATGATTACTTGCAGGAAGGTGAAGTTCGTGTCATAGGCCAGGCCGGGAATGCTGATGATAGTCAGCGTGCTGGTTTCAGCCGCCACGATGGAAAGCGCGATCGCCCACCAGGGAATGTCGCGTCCGGCCAGAAAGTAGTCGCGCAGCGAGCGCTGCTTTTTGCGGAAGCGCAGCCCAAACAGCGTGATGCCCGCCAGATACAGCGCGATGATGGCGAAATCAACTCGGTTCAGGCCCATAGGATGTCAAAAGGCTTTCTTCGCGTCCTTCGCGAGGCCTTTGCGACCTTTGCGGTTAAAGGCTCCGATCGATGGCGCCGCCAAGAATCAGGACCGCAAAGTACGCGAAGGAAAGACGCGCTAAGGCCGCAAAGGAAGCACCTTGGATGTCATGCCAGCTTCCGCGCCACAGTCTCCGTGGGATCGTATGGCTCCGACGAGCAAGCCATGACCCACAACGGCTGCGGGCCGTCATTGCGCACCGCATGCGAAGCTCCCGTCTCGATCAGCACCAGCACGGCCTGGCTTCCGTCAAAGCTGCGCTCCATCGGCCCCGAACCCTCGCCCTCGTCCCAGTGCAACGACCACTGCGAGCCCGGAAACACAACCAGTGCTTCCCGCCGCCGCAAGTGATAGTGATTCCCCCGCACCACTCCGGGCTTGCTTAAGCCGAAATGCACGTTCCTTACAGTTCCCAGATACTGCAGCGCCGCGTCGGGAACACTGTAGCTCGGACCGCGCCCATCCCCGTGATTGCTCAATTCCTCGATTCGAACCTTAGTTACCATGGCTGCGCTCACTAGCCTTGTTCCTCTCCGAATGAATTGTGCCGCGCAAAGAACCTCCAATTATGCAGGGAATTCACCCTTTCCGCGAGTGAGACTGTGTAGGAGTCCACGGGACTGACTCGGCAAAACAAGAACGGTGTGTGTGTCGCCACTTGCGCCCGGATGCCTGACCACTGATCACTGACCTCTGGCCCCTGACCCCTGAGCCCTGACCCCTGACCTCTGGCCCCTGACCCCTGAGCCCTGACCCCTGACCCCTGACCCCTG